>Ga0156395_1337_pt1 | contig 24652 bp, 16 predicted proteins | sample RifOxyA3_FD_108039 | JGI IMG/M metagenome (GOLD analysis project Ga0156395, IMG submission 108039) | Deltaproteobacteria bacterium RIFOXYA12_FULL_61_11 | reverse complement strand
TTGCCTTCTCTCCGATTCTCGGGTATGGTGCGCTCCGCTCGTGGCCAGCAACCAAAGGGGGGGATATGCATTCCATCGTGGTCCTCTGCATCGCCAGTTTCTTCAGCGTGACGGCCGCAGCCGTCACGACGACCTCAACCTATCATTACTCCGCTCCCGTCGTGAGCGACTGGCACGGGTATAGCGACGTTGAACTACCGGGTCTGCCCCGGCTGAACGTCGCCGGTGCGCCCCTCCTGCCCGTACATACCGTCACACTGGTCGCCCCCGTGGGGAAGATACCGGCCACGGCGCACCTCGATCGCGGTGAACGCGAGGTCCTCGACCTCTCCTCCCCGCTTCGTCCCGGTTCCCACGTCCATCCCCTCTCCGCCGAACTCGAGGGACCGATCCCGTTGCCCCAACCCGACCCGGCCATCTACGGCGCCGGAGCCGCATACCCCCAGGCCGAGCCGCAACTCCAGGTACAGTACCTCGCCGGCCACCGCGTGGTTTTCTTGAACCTCTACCCCGTCCGCTACCTGCCTGCAGAACAAGCTCTCGAGGTCGCCACCGAGCTGACCCTCTCCGTGACCTGGCAGGACGAAGTCGAGCCGGTCGCCCTGCCCCGCCGGAACGCCGATCTTCAGCGGTTGCGCGCCCTGGTGGACAATCCCGACGATCTTCTCGAGGTCTCGGAGCAGCCGGGCGACGCTTCAGCCGACTACCTGATCGTGACCAACCGGGCTCTGGCCGATGCCTCGGTCGACCACAGCTTTCAAGACCTCCTCGCGGCGCACAGCGCCCGGGGGCTCTCCGGTGCCATCGTCCTGACCGAGGACATTGCCGCCGCGTACCAGGGAAAGAACCTGGCAGAGAAGATCCGCGCGTTCCTGACCCACGCCTACCGAACCCTTGGCACACGCATGGTCCTGCTCGGCGGCGATGCCGATGACAAACAACTCATGGTCGTGCCTGCGGTGGGCTTCATCGCGGAAGCCGAGGGATACACCGACAAGACCATCCCCGCGGATCTCTATTATGGTTGCCTCGACGGCGATTTCGATTTCAACAAGAACGGCATCCTTGGGGAACCTACTGACGGTCCCGACGGTAAAGAGGTCGATCTGCTCTGTGAGTTGGCCGTGGGCCGTGCCCCGATCGATTCCGCCGCCGAACTCGACCAGTTCGTGCGCAAGACCCTGCTCTATCTCGAGAGCGGCGCCGAACTGACCTACCGTGCCAAGGTACTCATGGTCGGAGAATACCTCTGGACCAGCAACAAGATCGGCAAGATCTGGGGCGGGGACCATATGGATCAGCTCGTCGGGGGCTCGGACGCCTTCGGCATCATCACCACCGGCATCCCCCTCGGGGCGACCTTCCAGAAGCTCTACGAGAAAAACAACACCTTCACCACGCCAGCCCTGCTCCAAGCCATCCGAGAAGGAGCCCATTATATCAACCACCTCGGCCATTCCAGCCTCGGCATGAACATGAAACTGACCAACAGTTCCATCACTGGACTGGGGAACGAGCAGCGTCCCTTCCTCGGGTACACCCAGGGGTGCTATGCCGGGGCCTTCGACAACAAGTCGCACTACGGGAGCGTATCGAGCACCGACGCCATCCTCGAAAACCTGGTCTCATCCCCGACCGGAGCCTTCGCCTACCTCGGTAACAGCAGGTACGGCTGGGGGGACGATCACTCGCTGAAAGGTCCCTCCCACCTCTACCATCGCCAATTCTGGCACGGCCGCTTCGGCAAGGGGTTGACCCGGCTGGGCGAATTGAACCACTTTTCCAAGGAACAGAACCTCGGGCTGCTCGCCGGAACGGCCATGCGCTGGGTCTACTACCAACTGACCCTGTTCGGAGACCCCGCACTCCCCCTCCACGGTCCGGTCGCGGCGGAATAATCCTCCCCATGCACGCCTTCAACTCCCGTCAACTCTTCGACAGCCTCAAACAGGTCCTTCGTTCGCGCGGGATCACCTATCGCGAGTTGGCCTCGAAGGTGAGCTTTTCCGAAAGTACGATTAAAAACATCTTCCACGACGGCAACGCTTCGATCGAGCGCGTGGTCGAGCTCTGCGAGGCCGTGGGCATTACCTTCCCCGACTTGGTCAATCTCGCCAACGAGGAGGCTGCCAGCACGTTTTCCTTCTCCCTCGAACAGGAGCAGTTTTTCGCCGAACATCCACAGTATTATTATTATTTCCGCGACTGTTTCTTCGAGGGCAAATCGCCGGAGGTCATTGCCGAGCACTATCATCTCAGCCCGGCCTCTACCTTGAAGTACCTGTTACGATTGGAAAAGCTCGGACTCCTGGAACTGCACCCCGAGAACAGGGTGCGCTTCAAGGTCTACGGCAAGCTGCGTTGGCTGCAGGGAGGACCGTGGATGCGCCGACGTTACCCCGAGTACCTCGACGAGCTGACCCGGCTCCTGCTCGACCACCTCGATGACGCCCGCTATTACACCTCCATGGTCGGGCATTTCAAGGTCAGTCAGGAGACCTACGACGAATTCCGAAGGGAGGCCGAACAACTCCTCGAACGATACACCGACCTCGCGTTCCGCGAGTCCCTCATCCGCCGGGAAGACCGCCCGCGCATCCCGGCGAGTTTCCATTTCACCATCGTCCCCCTCGACCTCTTCCGGCACATGACCAGGATACCCGACCTTGACTGACCACCCCCACAGTCCCGTCTCGATGCCAGGCGGTCTCCCCCTGGTCGTGACCACCTTGACGGGTCTGGAACACGTCCTCGCCGCGGAACTGACCTCGCTCGGCGCCGCAGCGGTCGAACCTTCCCGCCGGGCCGTGCGCTGTCTAGGCGACGAACTGCTGCTGTACCAGGCCAATCTCTGGCTGCGTACCGCGATCAAGGTCCTGGTACCCCTGACCTCTTTTCCCGTGCGCTCGCGCGAGGACCTCTACGCCGGAGCCTCGGCCATTCCCTGGGAGGACCATCTCGGTCCAAACTCCACCTTCGCCGTGCGCGGCTTCGTCCAAGCCGAGTGTTTTCCGAACACCCATTTCCCGCTCCTCGTGGTCAAAGACGCGGTGGTCGATCGGTTGCGCAAAACCCGAGGGGGCCGTCCATCGATCGACCTCCAGCGCCCGGACCTCGAACTGCACCTCCATCTCGCCGAAGACCGCTGTGACCTGGCCATCAACAGCAGCGGGGAGAGTCTCGCCCGTCGGGGGTATCGCATCACGCAAGGAGGTGCTCCGCTCGGGGAAACCCTGGCAGCCGGCATGGTGGCTTTGACAGGCTGGGACGGTTCCACGCCCTTGGTCGACCCCATGTGCGGGTCCGGGACCATTGCCATCGAGGCCGCCCTCCTCGCCACGGGCATCGGCCCGGGATCCTTCAGGAAGGAATTTCCTTTCCAGCGTTGGCCGGGACACCGCCGCAAGGAGTTCTCCGAGCTGAGAGAGGAGGCCCGCACAGCCCGCAAGAAAGTGTCCACGACGATCCTCGCCGCCGATCTCTCGCCCACCGCGACCCGGAAGACCCGCCAGAACCTCCAGGCAGCGGGGCTCGAGAAGGTGGTCGAGGTCCGGACCTGCCCCTTCGCCGAACTCCCTCCCCCGAGCACCGAGGGTACCCTGGTCTGCAACCCTCCCTATGGTGAACGGCTGCAACTCGAACAACTCGGGCTGTTCTACCAAGAACTTGGGAACACGCTCAAACAGCGCTGGAATGGTTACACGGCCTGGATCTTGTTCGGCGGTAGGGAGGCTCTGCGTTCGATCGGCCTGCGCACCTCGGCCCGCGTGGCCCTGCGCAATGGGGAACTGCCCTGCACCTTCGCCCGTTTCGACCTGTACGAGGGCAGTCGTCGGCGAGGCGGTGAGGCAGCAGCATCACCCCCCGGTTCCCAACTCTGACAAGGCCTCGTCGAGGGCCTCTCGCACCTCGGGGTCGTTCTCACACGCCAAAGCCTCGGACAGTCCCTTCCGGGCTTCCTCTCCACCTGTGAGCCCGAGTACGTAGGCGAGATCACCCCTCACCGTGGGTGGTTGCGTGGAGTACCGAGCGAGGATCGGAGACACCAACTCGAAGGCCACCGGTCGCGAACGGCCGACTAGTTCTTCGAGCACGGTCATAGCCCCGAGACGTGCCCGGAAATCCGCGGAGCACAGCAAGTCAGGTAAACTCTGGAACGGACGGCCGAGGGCGCACATGGCCTCGACCAGAGCTGACACCCCAACGCAGGCGAGCATGGAAGCCAGCTCGGGAGTGTCAAGCTGGAGGAGGTCGTCGGAAGCGGAGAGTCCGGGTTCAGCTTCTCTCATCGGTCGTGCCTCCAAGCCCGGAACGATACTGCCGGGCGTATTCTCTGTAGTTGACGGCCTGCCGGCGGAGGTGTTCGCGTTCTTCGGCGGACAACTCGCGCACCACTTTGGCCGGACTGCCGAGGAGCAGGACCCCGGGCGGGAAGGACTTGCCCGGAGGGACCAGACTGCCCGCTCCGAGCAGGGTCCCGGGCGCGAGCACCGCCCCATCGCACACGATGGAGCCCATACCCAACAGGCAATCGTCCCCCACGGTGCAACCGTGCAGCAGGCAGCGGTGTCCCACGGTCACCCCCCGCCCCAGGGTCAAGGGAAAACCGCGCGTGACGTGGAGCATCGAGAGATCCTGGACATTGGTGCTCGCACCGATGCTGATCGCGTCGACATCGCCGCGCAGCACGCAGCCGAACCAGACGCTCGCTTCGTCGCCCAACTCGACCGCTCCGAGCACCACCGCGCCCGGCGCGATGAAGACCTCTTTGCCCAGCACAGGTTGCCGGCCGAAGAACTGCATCATCCTACCACCTCTCGCCGGATCGGGTCGCCTCGCCTTCCTAGCACCCCCGGTCGGTCGAACGCAAGCTGCCGTCGTTGGAGACAATTGTTATGAAAAAATACTCTCAGGTGGTCGCCAAGGCCGGCCGTTCTGGTATACTGCGCCAGGTTCTCTACGACCCAAGGGGGTAAGACCATGCGACAGATACTGCAACACGTTCTTATCATGCTATTTCTCGGTGTGTTCTGGCTCGGTTGCGATGTGCTCGAGGAGGCCTCGAAGGACGAGACCGCAAATGCCTCAGAAGCGCTCTCCGATGAGGCCACAGACGGCTCGGTCGAACAAACGACCAATACCAATAGCCCGACCGATCCGAGTATAGCTGGCGGGGACGGCGAGGGCGCTCACGCGGACGCGAGCTACGCCGCTGAGGATTCGGGTAGCGCTAGTACCGCACCCATGGCGCCATCGACGAGTACGAAATCCGGCGAGCCCGGCATGCCCCCCACCGAAGCGTCCTCTACGACTGCAGGCGGAGATGATGAATCACCCTCACCCACGCCTCCCGAGGCCCCCCTCGATGAAGACGGTGAACCGACCGAAGTGACCGATGAAGCGCCCGAGGACCCGGCAGAACCGGAGGATCCCGAGACCCAATCCGGGGTACTCACCGCCGCAATCTGGAACGACCTCGAGAACTACGACGACTTCCTCACCTTCATCGACCGGTATCCCGAGTACCAGAGCGACTGGGCCCTCGACTACGACACCAGGGTGACCTTCCTGGTCAAGGGTGCCAACGATCAACCCGTGCCGAGCACCAGGTTCGTGCTCTCGGCCGGGGACAACACTCTCTACGACGGTCGGACCTCTCCCCAGGGCAAGGTGGTGTGGTTCGTCCAGGGCGACCCGGCCGAGGTGCCCGAGACCCTGCGTCTGGCGGTAACCTACGGCGAGAGCGAGGTCACGGCCGACCTGAGCAGCCGCAAAGCGGACGAGAGCCTCAAGACCTTCCACGAGTTCAAGCTCACGACCTCCTACGTGCGCGCGGCGAAACCGGCCCTGGACTTGGCCTTCGTGATCGACACTACCGGCAGCATGGGTGACGAGCTCGAGTACCTCCAGGCAGAGCTCCGGGACATCGTCCACACGGTCAAACTCGACACCAGCTCGGACGACGTGCGCATGGCCGTGGTCTTCTACAAGGACCGTGGAGACCAATATGTCACGAAAGTGTATGATTTCACGTCAGATCTCGACATCTTCCACGATCGCCTCGGCAGTACCTTCGCCTCGGGCGGCGGCGACTTCCCCGAAGCTCTCAACGAAGCCCTCGCAAAGACCTTCTCGGACTTGAGCTGGAAGACCGATGCGCGCTCGAGGCTGTGCTTCCTGGTTGCCGATGCTCCCCCGAACATGTACGACGACGAAGAGTACACCTATGTCGAGGGCATCGCCGACGCGCAGGAAGCCGGGGTCAAGATCTACCCCATTGCTGCCTCGGGCATCAACAAGAGCACCGAGTTCCTGTTCCGGCACATCGCCGTGGCGACCCAGGGCCAATACATTTTCCTGACCGACGATTCCGGTGTCGGCGGTTCGCACATCACCCCGGACATCACCGGCTACCAGGTCGAACGCCTGGACAATCTCTTGATCCGGGTGATTGAAGAAGATATGAAGCCGCTCTACCAGGCCGACTGAAGCCTCTCTGGGAACGCCCCCGTCTCTGCCGAACCCCTGAACAGTCTGAGAAATTCCCTGTTCGCATGTTCGTCTTTCCTCGAAGGGAAGAGGGAGGTCAGCTTCAGTCCCCCAAACCCACTTCTCCGGGGAAGTGGCCACCTTCGAGCGTGCCTTCGAGTTTCGCTCGCAGCAGCGCCTCGTCCTCGGCGCTCAGGCTGCCATCGAGGTCGAGGTCGGCGGCCGGCATGAGACACAGGTCTTCCGGTAGAGCGGTACCTTGGATATAACTCTGCAAGAGTGCGAGATCCCTCTGATCGACGAGGAAGTCCAGATTCAAGTCGCCGTAGCGGCACGTGGTCTGGCCTTGCGCGAAATGATTCTGTTCGGCCTCGACGGCCAGTTCGAGCAAGGTCAGGTCCAGGCGATCGACTCGCGCCTCGGTCAAGGGCTTCCCCTTGTCGTCGAAGTCGCGGTTGACGTTCAGGGCCAGGAACTCGCTGGCCAGCTCGGGCACGCTGTCGGCTTCTATGAGGGAGCGAGCCTGGGTAAGATCCGCGTCGGTGACCTTCCCATCGGCGTCGAGGTCGCCGAAATAGATGTCGTGCGGCAACTCTGCGATGAGTTTCTTCAGGTAATCGAGGAGGATGGCCTCGTCGAAGGGGTCGAGCAAGGGTCCGATCTTGCCGTTGCGGTTGACGTCCAGCGCCATGATCCGCACGACCTCGTCCTTGGTTCCACTGAGCCGCGTCTCGAGCAAATCGTAATCTTGACCTCCGCGAAGGATCTGAGACGCTAGGGCATAGTCCTCACCATCGTACTTCTTGTCGAAGTTCAGATCGCCGGGCACGACCTTGAAGGGGAGCGAGGTGAGGATATCGGCGAGGTAGAGCCTGAGGATTTGCACGTCGTGTCCGGTGAAGGCGCCATCGTCGTCCACGTCGGCTGCGACCCGGTTGCCGGCATGCACCGCGCCCGGGTTGCGCACTACTTCCTTGGCCTTGTCCACGTCGCGGTCATTGACCCAGCCATCGAGGTTCACATCGCCGTAACGGATCTGGCGCACTGGGAACGCCTTGATGTTGCCGAGCAGGTATTCGTCGAGCATGCGGCGGTCCAGCTCGTTGACCGCGCCGTCCTGGTTCAGATCCATACGCTTGAGCAGTTCTGCCATCGTGGCTGGGTCCGCGCTGCTCATGTCACCGTCGAGGACCTTGTCGAAGAGGTCGGCATCGGCCTTCTCGATCCGTCCGCTGTCGTCGAGATCTGCATATTTGATGATCGGAGCCGGCGGCACGGGAACGATGCCCGTAGACGAATCCTCGGGTGGCGGAGTCTTCCACTCCTCGCCCTGTTCCATACAGGCCAAGCAGCAGCAGAAGATGAGAACGAGGGGGCGATAGGACAGCATGCTCTCGCTTCGGGGTTGCCGATCCGTTGCAAGTATAGCGCAGCCGACAACCGGTTGTCATCCCGGCCTCGATGGGCCGATCTGCCTCGGAAGTCCAGCACGTCCCTCGCTTGCCATCCCTGCCTGCCTGGTACACAATCCCGGAAATGCCCGGACTAGGCTCCTATCCAAGTATCCGAGGAAGATCGAGTGGCTCAGTCCAATGTACGAGCGCCGACGTCCATTCAGGCCGAGCAGCTCGGGGTGGCTCTCGCCGGGCTGCCCCAGCCCTGTTGGGCCTCGGGTCTCACCGCGCTCGATCTGTACCACCGCGTCCCCATGCTGCCTCTGCTCGAGGTCTATACCACCAGGTCCCTGGTCGACTTGGCACGAGCTTGCGATGATCTGAGCTATCGTGCCGACGAACGGGGGGAAGCCCGGCTCCGCCGCGACGACCTCGAGCTCTGTGTGCGTTGCGGGGAATTCCCCGATCGCCCTCCTCGCCACCGCGTGAGCGTGCTCGACCTCCTCTACGAACCAGAGCATGGGCGTTTCCTGGATTGGTACGAGGTCTACCCCGACCTGCGGGCGGCCAGGCTACGGCCGAGCGAAGCCTTACTCCCGCCGGCGATGACCTGTTCCTGGCTGTCGCTCGCCGAAATCGCGCTCGTGGTCGGCCGACACGCGTACAAGCCCCCTCCCGAACTGGCGCACGGCACCGGAAAAGGTCCGCTCCTGTCTCCCGGCTACCAGCGCGAGTTGCTCACCGCTCTGCTCCTCGGCGAAACCCCCTGGCAGGGCCTCGAACTTCTGGCTCGAGGCGGCTTCGTCCGAACTCACTGGCCGGAACTCGAAGAACTCCGCGGCGTCACACACTCCAAGGACCACCACCCGGAAGGTGACGGCTGGCAACACACCCTCGAAACCCTCCATTACCCAAGGCTCGCCGACCTCACCCTCTCGCTTGCCTTATTGCTGCACGACGTCGGCAAGGCAAGTACCTATGCCGCGGGAACCAGGAAGTTCTCCGGACACGCCGAGCAGGGTGAGAGAATCGCCAGGGTCTTCCTCCACCGGCTCGGCTACCCCTCCTCCTTGATCGACGAGGTCACCTGGCTGGTCCGGCACCACATGTTGCCGGCCTCGCTGCCCACGCTGGCTCCGCGTCAGCTCGAACCCGTCCTGGGATCCCCGTGGTTCCCCAAGCTGCTCGTCCTGTATCGCTGCGACCTGGCCTCAACCTACCGGGACCTCGCCCAGTACCACGAGGCCGTCGCCTCCTACCGGCGTTTCCTGAAGCACCGCTCCAACCCCTATCGCGACCTCGGGGGGAAGAAGCTCCTCCTGAGCTACCTGGATTGGCCCTGAACCGGGTTCTCGTGTCAGGGGGCCGGGGCGACGCAGCGCAGTCCGATGAGCTCGTTGCCAAACTCCGGCGTCTGATAGTTCCGGTAGGTGTTCCCCAGGTTGGCCTGGTCGTTGGCCCAACTCCCGCCGCGGATGACCTTGAGGTTGGCAACGTATTGCAGATTGACCGGGTCGTCCATGTCCTCGGAAGCGGTGTAGAAGGGAGAAGCCCCGGGGGTGGCGCAGAAGTTATTGGAGGGATAACAGTCATACCAATCGAGTACCCATTCCCAGACGTTGCCGCCGAGGTCGTGCAGGCCGAAGGGCGAGGAGCCGTTCGCCGAGGTGTAGGAGCCGTCGTGGGTGGTATCGGTGAAATACCCTACCGGGGTGGTCTCGAGGGCTTCCACTTCGTAAGGATCTCCATTGGAGGCATAATTGAGGCGGTTGCTCTCGAAGACCTCACCCCAGGGATAGGCCAGGGAGTTGGAACCCGCTGCGGCATATTCCCATTGCGCCTCGCTGGGCAGAGTTCCCCCCAGCCAATGGCAATAGGCCTCGGCCGCTTGGAAGCTCAAACAATTGATGGGATGGTCTTCCTTGCCAACCCGGCCCGCGGTGCAGGTGTTCCCCGTGTCCGCGGCGACACAGGCTCCGGCGTCCACGCAGAATTCGTATTCCTCGGCGCTCACCTCGTAGGTCAGCATGTGGAAAGCGGAGAGATGCACGAGGTGCGCAGGACTCTGTTCGACCCGTCCCCCATCCAACCCCATGTCAAAGGAACCGGCGGGCACCCCGAGCCACGCATTGGTCACGAAGGGGACGATCAAGGCGACTTCCTCGATAGCCTCGGCCGAGACGTTCCCGGCGAGGTCTCGTAGCCACAGGTGCAGGCGTTTCGTCCCCAGGGGCTCGCTCAGGGTCAGGTCGACGGCGAGGGAGAAGGTACCGACAGGGGACACCGGATTCCAACAGGCCGGCGCCGGCGTTGGACTCCCCAGGTCTTCCAGCAGGCAGTACGCGCCGATGGCCTGATCATCGTCTCCGCTGAGCTCCACGGTGAGCTCGCGGGCCGGAACTGCTCCGACCGGAGAGACGACGGCCGGGTTGACCGGCCCGGTCCGGTCCAGATAGAAGGAATAACTCAACCAATCCGAAGTGTTGCCGACCTGGTCGACCCCCTGCAGCTCGAGGGTGTGCCGACCGTCGGGGAGCGCCGCGAGGTCCTTTGGACTGGTGCAGCTCACGGGGCCAACACCGTCGGTCCGGCAGCGATAGGTCGCACCCGGGTCATCGGAGGTGAAGGTGAACACCGCCTGGTTGTCGGGATCGTCGGGCCGGCCGAGCCAGACCACGAGGGGCGGGGTGGTATCCTCTCCACCGGCCAGCGGCGTATAGGTGATCAGGTCTTCGACCCGTTCCGAGAGTTGGCCGGGGAGGTCGCGGAACCACGCCGAGAGCCGGTGTTCCCCGGGGTTGTTGGAGAGCGTGAAGGGAATTTCGGCCAGACTGAGGGAGGTCACCGCCGGGTTCACGGTTCTCCAGCAGGGATGTTCCGGCCCGGGGAGGTCCGAGGTTTCCTTGACGCACCAGGCCGTGATACCGGTATCGTCGAAGGCAACAATGTCACGCGAGATCAATAGATTGTCCGTGGTTTCACCCCCGTCATTGATGGAAATTGCCGCCGAGGTTGGGGGGCCGCTGTCCGCTGGACCGGTGAATTCGATGCTGTCGGAGCTCGGCATAGAGATGTTGCCGACCAGATCGCGGAACCAGGCGGTGACGGTCTTCTGCCCATACCCGGGACTGAGCCAGAAATCCACGTCCGCGAGCTCAAACAGAGGTTGGGCGGAGTCCAGAGTCCTCCAACATTGATGTTCGAGCGTAGGAGGGTTCTGGTCTTCCTTGAGGCAATAGGCGGTGACGCCGACCTCGTCCGAGGCCTCTACACTCACTTGGATCTGTTGAGAAGCGGTGGTCGCCACTCCCAGGGCCAGTTCCACGCTCAGCGGAGCCGGGGGGACGACGTCCCCGGGTAGCTCATAGAGGATGGAATCGCTGGCCACGGTGCTGACGTTGCCCGAGAGATCGCGGAACCAGGCATGGACCTGTTTGAGACCCGGTCCTTCCGAGAGTTCTTTGGCGATATTCCCGAGGTAAAGGTTGGAGCTCGGCGGCTCGACAAGCTGCCAACACGCGTCCTCGGGTTCGGGCTCGAGCAGGGTATCCCGGACACACCAAGCCGCCACGGCGACGTCATCACGGGCCGAGAGCGAGAGCAGCACCTGACGCTGATAGGTCGTGGTGTGATTGTCCTCGATGACCACCCTACCCTCGACCGGGGAGGTGGTGTCCGGCGGCGGCAGGTAGTTCACCGTAAAGCGGAAGGGTGCGGTGAGGTTGCCGGCGAGGTCGCGGACGAAGACCTCGACCTGTTGCTCGCCATAGCCCGGAGCAAGCACGAAGACCTGGTTCCCGCGCTGAAGCTTCGTGGCTGGTATGAAGCGCCGCCAGCACGCGTCCGCGACTGCCGGTGGATCCTCCTCGAACGGGCTCCTGGCGCACCAGGCGGCCACCCCCGTGTCGTCGCTGAGGTCGAAGGCGAGGGTCAAGTCGGGGGTGGTCTGATCGGCGCTCGGATCCGGCCCGGTAACGGTCCCGCTCGGCGCTGTGGTGTCGAAGCTCAGGTCCACGGTCCAGGTGTGCAGGTGTTCGCTGCTCTTGACCCCGACCTTGTCAATGGCGAAGACGGCGAGCGTATGTTGGCCTGCGGTCAAGCCTTCGAGAAGGAGTTCGGCCGTGCAGATCTCGAACTTCGCGGCATCCAGGCGGCAATAGAAGGTGGCCGGACGTCCCGTCGAAAAGACGAAACGTGCGTTCGAATCCTGCACTACCGCGGAAGGAGCGCTGTCGATGGAGAGGGGTAGGTCGCGGTCGAGGGGATTGGCCAGGACCTCGCGCTCGACCACGTGCAAGGTGATGGTCTTATGATCTTCCAACCTGGGATTGCCGCTGTCCTTCACGGTCACCTGGACCTCCAGGGTCATGCCGAGTTGTTGCTGCGAAGGTCGCAGGAGGATGCGGTGGTGATGGCGTTCGTGCACCAAGTTGGCGGGGGCTTGGAAATCGAGGCTGAGGAAATCTCCCTCGGCATCCTCGGCTTCGATGAGCAGCACGTTCGGGGTCGAGGCACCGACGAGATAGCCCGCGGCCAGGGTCAATTCGGGCGGGGTGTTGCGACCAGAACCGAGGTGGATCTGTTTGGGGAGGAAGGCCACAGGTAGATCATCGACCCGAGCCTGGTAGTAGTCCCCGGTCGAGGCGGTGAAGACCGCCAGGGTGAAGAAGGGATGTTGCATGGCCCCGGTCATGGGACACGTCACGGCCAAGCGTTTTGCAGCGGAAAGCTGGTCCTCGACCTGGCACTGCATGCGGTAGACGCCTGTACCGTGCTCGACGAAGAGCAACGCCGTGACGACCGGTTTCTTGGTCGACTCCGCGGTCGACTGCTCTTGGTGCTTGGGTTGCCTCACGAGTTGGGTCTTGACCGTCGGATCGGCTTCGTCGTCGGTGTGACCGGGTTGTGCGATAAGGGAATCGCCGGAGAGATCGGCCAGAGCGAAGTGCGCTGCCGGAAGGGCTTGCGAGGGAATGAGCTCATTCGGCAGGGACTCTTCCGGGATATCGACGGGTGAGAGGGTGTGGCCGGGGATCGTGTTTTTGGCCAGGGTGGTCACGGGAAGGAGGGAGACCGGGACCAGGAAGGTCAATCCCTCTCCGGCGAACTGGGCCTGCTCGTTGATGCCGACCTCGGCCAGGAACAGGAAGCGGGAGGCTCCAGCGACGTTGATGGGTTCGGAACGATAGAGCAGACCGGGAATACTGACCGAGGCGCGGATGGAGGACTTGAGGCGAAGGCTCAGGGCATCCGGTGTACGTTGCTGGATGCGGATAGTCTCGGGTTTGGAAACGGTATCCTTACGAAGCTGCATGATGATGCCCTCGGGCGAGGTCACGTCGAGGAAATTGGCCTTGCCGGCACTGGCTACTATGGTGCTCGCGCCTTCCGGACCGGGACCGTTACCGTAGTTGGTCGGTGGTTGGTCAGAGCAGGCGAGACAGAGGAACAGGGCGGGGAGGAGGAACCGGGAACTCGGGCGCATGGCCTGCCTCCGAGAGGGGTAGACGAGTGGGCGGATTGTAGCCCAGCGGGCGCTCTCATGTAAAGAAGCCCTCGCCGAGAACCGCACGAGGGGCTTGCATTTCCCTTCGCTCTCATGGCAGAGAAGCCTTCAACTTGTTTGGTCGGGAGGCCAGAGATGAAATATATGATCCCGCTCCTATTGTCCTTCATGCTGGTACTGGCAACCGGATGCTCGAGCGACAGCACGGTCGATAGCCAGAACCCAGCTTCTCCCAATACTCCCAGCGGCACGGACGATCCCGTCAAGCCAAACGATCCAAGCGGTTACGATCCTGGTCGCAGCGGCGACCTGATCCGCGACGACCTGACCCTGACCTGTGCCACCCCATGCGCCGAGGGCACTATGTGCCGGGACGGTGTGTGCGTGCTCTCCCTCGACCGGTTGCCTCCGCACTCGACCACCGGCAACAGTTGGACCGTGCTGGTCTTCATGGCAGCGGACAACAACCTCGAGGCCGCTAGTTTCAAGGATATGCAAGAGCTCATGGCCGTGGGATCGACCACCGGGCTCAACCTGGTGGTCCAGCACGACCGGTCTGCAACCTTCACGGACGATGCCGACGCGGGTGTGTTGGGCTCGTTCACCTCCACGAAACGCTTCCTGGTGAAACAGAACTCAGTCGAGGAAATCTCCGACCTCGGCGAGCTGAACACCGGTACCGCCGAGGCCCTGGCCGATTTCATCTCCTGGGGAGTGGGCGCCTATCCGGCCGACCGCACGGCTCTGGTGTTCTGGGACCACGGCGCGGCCTGGCCAGGCTTCGGCATCGACGAGGGGGCGGCCTCCCCCGACATGCTCTCCCTGGCGGAAATGCGCCAAGGCATCTACAACGGCATGACCGCTGCCGGCCTGCAACGCTTCGCTCTGATCGGTTTCGATGCTTGCCTGATGGCCACCTACGAGGTCGCCATGGCCATGGCCCCCTTCTCCGAATACCTCGTCGCCAGCGAGGAACTCGTGCCCGGACACGGCTGGGATTATCGTTCCTTCGGCGTGCTGGCCACCAATCCCTCGACCTCTCCGCTCGATCTGGGGAAAGCCCTGGTCGCCGGTTTCGCCCAGCAAGCCCAGGAACGCGGGCAGTCCAACACCGTGACCCAATCGGTCATCGACCTCAACGCCATGCCCCGACTCGAGGCGGCCCTTCAAACGGTCCTGTCCAAGCTCGGAGGCCAGATGGCCAATGGCGCCACCGCCTACTCGGCCAAGCGCAGCGGAGCAACCGCGTATGGCAGCGTGGTGCGCGGCGAGGCGCCAGAGGGAGCCTACGATCCGCAGATGATCGACCTCGGGGAGTTCATCCTCGGCGCCGGCGTGAACTTCTCCGCTGAGACCGCCGTCTTCTCCCAGGCACTCGCAGCGGCCGTGGTGACGAATCACAAGGGCCCGGCCCGGGATAAATCGACAGGGCTCGCCATCTACTTCCCGCTCTATGCCAGCGAGTACAACAGCGGGTACAACCGCCTCCAGGACGTCGCGGTCTGGCGTACCTTCCTCGACGGTTATTTCAATCGCCGCGATGTCACCATCACCGCTCCCGCCAGCGTGGAAACCCCGGCTACGCCCCAAACCACGGGAGTTGACGCCAGCGGCAACGTCACCACTCCTGCGCCGACCGTACCGACGAGCGTGCAGAGTACCGGATTCTTTACCAATCCGAACCATGCGGGCGGCAATCAACCCCCGGCCGAGCTCGCCGGCTTCAACCCCTTCGGTGACGCGCCGTGGATCTCAGCGGACTTCGCTTCCGGTGCCGCAGCGCGCGTGGTCAGTGGGGTATTCTTCGGAGGCTTGATCGAAAACGGCAAGACCATCATTCTGCATGACTCTTTCTCCCAAACAAACGGCAACGTGGACATCTCAACATTAACTACTTTCAGTGTCCCATGGATGTTCATGGGTTTCGGCCAATTGACCCAGGGCTCTCGCGTGGAACGAGCCTACATCAGCCTCTCCAGCATCACTCAACGGGTTGATGAAACCACGTTCACCGAGTACGGATTCTTCACCGGCAGCATTCCGCTCCTCTACGAAACGGCCGATGGCCGCGAAATTTTCGTCCTCTACAAAGAATCGACTCCCTACCAATCCGGTATGGGCGGACTCGAACCCGCGGGTGAGACCCAATCCGCCCTCTATGCCGAGGTCAACGGTGGCTGGGCCGAGCTGCAACCGGAAGCCGGCTCGAAGCTCTACCCCTTGGGCAAGGTCCTCGAGGGCGAGACCACAACCTGGTTCAAACTGACCGAAACGCCCTTCGACGCCGCGGCCGAGATCACCTACGACATGGCAGACATTCCTAAAGACGGCTCGCGAACACTATACATACAAATCAAGCTATTCGACGCCCAAGGCAACTACGACTGGGTAGCGACGACCGCTCCTTGGTAAACCATTTCCCCTGCGACCTCTGTCTCAGTTCAGACGTGGGTGCATTGCACCATTGCCTCTCACCCCGGATATCGGGTACCATGAGGCGGTGAATACTCGGCTCCCCTACCCCGCGCCGCGACCGAGGCGCTTCCCTTCCCCCGCACTGCTAGGCTTCCTCTTGCTCGGGGCGTGCGGCGAACCCATCGACGTGTCCCAGGAAGAACCGACCGTCTACGGTTACTTGCCGGTCATCCCCGGCAGCGAGCAGGTGTTCGTCCCAACCGAGGACGAAGAACGTCCGGACCTCCCGAGTCCCGTGCTCAACCCCGAGCTGCTCCCCGCGGCGCCGGGAACGAGCTGCACCCTGGTCAAGGTCGTCAAGACCGGGGGCGAGGTCCTGAACATCCGTTCCACCCCCACGACCGACGGCAGGATCGTCGCCAGTCTGGAACCCAACGAACAGATCGAAGTCCTCGAGGAAGTCGAAGGCGAGAACGTCAACGGCGAAACCACCTGGTATCGGCTCGACGAAGGTTACATCTCGGCCTTCTACACCCGGTGTTCCCAGCACGATGCCCTCTTGCCAACCGCGCCCGACCCGACTACTCCCCAGCCCTTGCCTAACACTCCTGACCCCTTACCCGAAGCCCCCGACCGGCCGGGGTTCTACCTCCCCTTCGCCTGCGGCAAGAAGATCAAGGTGACCCAGGGCAACAACACCAACTTCTCGCACAACGGCAGCTCCCGCTATGCCTTCGATTTCGGGATACCCGTCAACACGCCTATCCACGCCATGGCCGCGGGGTTGGTTGTCGCGATCGCGCTGCCGACGCAGCCGGGCGAGCCGTGTTACAACGGCGGAGGCTCGGGATGCATCAATGCCGCCAACACCGTCACCATCGATCACGGCGATGGCAGCAACACCCTGTACGCACATCTCAATACGGCTAAAGTGAGCAAGGGGGACAGGGTCAGCCGCGGGCAGGTCATCGGTCTCTCGGGCAGCACCGGTTGGTCCACGGGTCCGCACCTCCACACCCAGCGCCAGAAGGACTGCGGCGGCTCGTGGTGTCAGTCCATCCCGCTCAGCTTCGAGGATGTCGGCGGCAACGGCGTTCCGACCGCCGGTCAGACCGTTACCAGCGACAACTGTCCTTAAGCTCGCTTCAGGGGGCGGCGGCGCAGCGAAACCCGACGCTCTTCTTTGTGCCGTTGGGGACTGCCAGGGATCGGTTCGCTGCGTGCAGGAAGGTAGCGGCATCGTTCAGCCAACTTCCCCCTCGCAACACCCGATAGGCACTGGAGTTACACGCAAGATTCAGGGGGTCGAGACAGCCGGCGGGACAGGTCGCATGCATGGTCGCGTAATAGGTACCGTCATAGCAATCGAGCACCCATTCCCAGACATTGCCGGCCATATCGTAGAGGCCGTGCAGCGAAGCACCCGCGGGGAAACTGCCGACCGGGGAGGTTTCGGCGAAACCGTCGGAACACAGGTCGGGATCGCAATTGGTCAAGGTCCCGTCGGGTTCGGTGTTCCCCCACGGGTAGGCACGATCGGTCCCACCGCGAGCGGCGTATTCCCATTGCGCCTCGGTGGGTAGGTCCCCGCCAAGCCACTGGCAACAGGTCCTTGCCATGGCCAAGCTCACGCACACGATGGGATGGTCGAGCTTGCTATCGTCATCTTGGTTGGGATCCCCCCAGGTACAGGTCTCGGCCGAGATACAGACGCCCGCGGCGACACAGGAACGGTACTGGGCCACCGTCACCTCGGTGCCGGTCATCCTGAAGGCGCTGAGCTGCACCAGATGGACTGGGCTCGCGAGGGTCGTATCTCCCATGGAGAAGGTACCATCGGGAAGGTCGATCCAGGTCACGGCCGGCGCCGGTGGGGGCGACGGGTCGGTGGTCGGATCGGGTGGATCAGGAGGCGGTGGCAGATCCGTGGTCGGATCGGGCGGATCCGGGGGTGGAACGACCGGTGGACTCGGATCAACCGTCGCGTCGTCGCCCGGGGTCTCGAAACCAGGGGAGGTTGGTCCTCCAGCCGGAGGCCCCTCGTTCCCGGAACTCGTAGGGAATTGGGTACCTGTCTGGGGAACATCGTCCGTGGCAGCTCCGTCCTCGATGCCGCTCGGATCGACCACGGGCGGTTGCGTCCCCGGCCCTTGGGTTTCGTCCGGGAGAGTGTCGACGGGATCGGTGTGGAGCACAAGGTCAGGATCAGAGGGTTCCAAGTGAAGAGAGTCTCCCATCTGGGGATCGGTCTCCGCTGCAGCGTCGGCTCGGGTCGTGGGGCTCTGCTCGTTGTTGCCGGTCGGCGAGGTGGGGTCGATCAGAGCCGATCCCGTGCATCCGACAAGCATCAGGGCGAGAGTTCCTACGAGCATGCGAGTAGTACTCGTCATAGCAGTCCTCAGGTGGAACCACGTCACCGATAGTTACGGAACAATACCAGAAGGTTCCCGGCCTGTCACCCGGCAACGCCCAGGATCTGCCGTACCTCTCGGCCGAAGGTATCGAGGGTGACTTCGCTCGGGAATACGGCGGCAGCACCGAGAACTCGGGCGGCAAGATCTTCGGTCGGAGTTTCCCGGTCACCGATAAGGACCACCGGCAGTTCAGGGTAATTGAGCTTGAGCCGGGTGAGCAGTTCGAGGCCATCCATGACCGTCGATTCCCTGGCCGCAATCACGAGGTGTACCTCGATCTTCCGCACGGCGAGCAAGGCATCATAGCCGTTGGCTACCGGGATCACGCCCAGGTTCTCATCGCTTGCAAGTTGATCGAAGAAGCTCTGTCGGCGCTCGGGATCAGCTTCGACCAGCAGGACTACCCTCGAGCGATCGGCCACCTCGGTCAACCAATGGTCGAGAGGATAGTCGAGTTTCCAACGCATATAGGCCTTGTCGCTCGGTAGACTGAAGACGTCGTTGATAGAGCGGTAGTACCGTTCGAGCAGGGACTCATCGTATTTGTGCACCACCACAAGGGTTTGCAAGCTAGGGCCACGGCTCTGCAACGAGCGAAAGGCGGAGGAGGGAGTCGAGGAGAGCACGGTCTCGTCGAACACGACGTGGGTGACCTGGTGGTCGAGGAGTTGATTGAACCGCTTGCTGACGGCGTTGAAAGCCAAGACCCTCGCTGCGTCACCGAAGAGCGTTTCGAAGAGCTTCTGTAAAGCTTCGTCGCAACCGAAGAGCAACACCTTGGGCCGACTCAGGGGACGTTCGCCGGGCAGGTCCTCGAGGTCCTTGTACTGGGGCAGGGAGACGATGAAGGTGGTACCGGTGGCCTGGTCGGAGCGCACCGAAATGCTCCCGCCGTGCAAGTCGCAAACCCCTTTGCAGATGGCCAACCCGAGACCTCGCCCCCCATCGCTGCGGGGAGCACCCGGTACTTGTTCGAACTTGTCGAAGATGCGCTCGTGGTACTCGGGAGGAATATAACTGCCCGTGTTGAAAATGCTGAACACGAGGTGGCGCGTGGGTCCTCGCCGTTCCTCTTCTACCTCGATGCTGATCGAGCCTTTCTGAGGGGTATGCCTGATGGCGTTCACCATGAGGTTGTTGAAGAGCTGCGTCAGCTTGATCCGGTCGCCGAACAGCTCGAGATCGTCGACCTTGTTGAAACACATGAAGTTCAGGTCCATCTGACGGATCTGGAGTATAAAGGCATGGCTGACCGAATTGATGATCGCGTTCACGTCGAGCATCTCGAAGTGACGCCGCACGCCGCGCTCCAATTCGTGACTGTCGAGCAATTTCTCGATCAGCTCGAGGCTGTAGTCGGCGTTCTTGATGATCCGGTGCAAAAAATCCTGCTCGATGTTGTCCAAACGTTCGCGGGCACGTTCGAGGAGGAAACGGGACATGGACTTGACGGTGCTGATCGGCGAGCGCAGGTCATGGGAACAGATCGACAGGAAGTTATCGAGATTCTCCGTCAATTCCTCCAATTCGCGGTTCTTCTCCTCGAGCTTGAGTTTCTCGAGCTGGAGCTGGTCGGTGTTGCGCAGGAGGTTCTGGTTGTGGAGCAGGAGGTCTTGATTGGCGTTGAACAGCTCGCGCTCCAGGCTGTGCTTGAGAATCTGGAAATCGAGCTTCTCGAAGGCCTTGTCCAGGACCTGTTGGAGGAAATAAGGGTCCCTCTCGAGCAGTTGTTTATCGAGATAATCGTGAGCGCCCGCCTGGAAGGCTTCCCGGAGGAGGTTTTCCCCACCCTCGGTGGTCATGAGCACGAAAATCAAGTCGGGAGCGAGTAGCCTGAGCTCTTGGAGGAGTTCCAGGGCAGTACCGTCAGCGAGCAGGTGATCGGCCACGACGATCTGATGGAGATCCTTGTCAAAAACTCGCAAGGCTTGGTCGCGGCTCCGCGCCGTGTCGATCGTGAGCTCGGTCCGGAGCATGGCCCGGAGACGGGAGATCTCTTCCTCACTGGAGTCGACGAGCAGGATCCTCTGCTGATCCATGAACTTCTCCGGATCGTGGATAGCGACGATTCGAAGAGCGCATCGAATCGACCCCGGGAACCTACAGCAAGAACAGAGGGAAAGCAAATTCCAAGGCGTTCCATACCGTCCGGGGACCAAGGTAGAGCGACAATAATAGCTGACTTCTCGGGCGGCTCCGATTGAAGATTCCGTCGCAACCATGTAGAGAACGAAATACATCAATAGACTGGTACGAGCAACGTCATGGACCACTCCCTGGAACAACACCGTGAGTTGCTCCGGGCCGAGTTGGCAGCCTTGCCGCCGGTTTCACCCCGGATGGCCGCCTGCCGTGACCTCTTCCGGCGTATCCGTCGCGTCGCGATCATCGCCGGAGCCTCTCGTTCGGGTTCGAGCCACCTCTTCGCTTTGTTGCGCCGGCTGCCCGGAGTGATTTCCCCTCCAGGCGAATGCCAGCCCTACTATCGTCTGCACGGTCTCCCTCTGAACCCGGGTCCGGAAGGTGACGCCCTCGGACCCGAGACCTCGAAGCTCGACCTCGACGCCATGGCCGGAGAAATGCTCGCCATGCTCGGCAGCGCTGCAACCTCCAAGGACCGCTACGACACCCCCGGGCTGCTCGAGGCCCACACCGCGCGCCTCACCCGCACCCTCCTCCTGCAATGGCCCGGCTTCCGCGGTCATGGTGCAGAGCTGTACGAGAGGATCTCCACCGGGCTTCATCGCGGCTGGGACCCTCGCTTCGGTCCGGTCTCCGGTGGACCGGGTTGGAACGACCTGACCGAGTTCCTCCACCGCCTCGAGCCGCGTTTTCATCCGAGTTGGTACGACGGTGCGGTCAGGACCTCGGGCGAGCCCTCCCCCGGCATCGACCCACTCGGTCCTCCCCACGATGGACCTATCCTCGAGGAACCGCCCTTCCTCAGGCTCGCTCCGGAAGGACCTCTCGAGCCGAGAGAGCTGGAAACTTCCTGGCTGTTGCTCAAGACCACGGCTGATTGCCACCGTCCCCACCTCCTCCGCGCCCTTTTCCCCGAGGCCGAGTTGCGCTGGCTCCACCTCGTTCGCAATCCCGCGTCCTCACTCAACGGTCTGTACGACGGTTGGTTGCACCAGGGCTTCCATTCCTGGGATCTCGGGAACTCACCCACCCTGCCGGCGAGCGGTCTCGACCTCGAGCCCTATTCCAGCCGACACCCCTCAGGACGACGGTGGTGGAAATTCGACCTGCCTCCGGGTTGGCCTGCCCTGACGGCGCTCCCCCTGGCCGAAGTCTGCACTGCCCAGTGGGAGAGCGCTAACCGCGCCTTGTCGGAATACCTCTCCGCTTCGAACGAGACCTGCATGAGGGTGCGGCACGAACACTTGGTGACCGACGCCTCGTCCTTCCGCCATTGTCTGGCAGGCATCCTCTCGTTCCTCGGGTTGCCCAAGGAGGCCGGGCGTGCATTCGAGTTCGCCGCCCACCCCCTGGTCCAGGCCACTCGTGCTCCCACTCCCTACCGGTGGCGCGAACGCGCCGCTCTCTTCGAACCCCTTCTCGAAACGCCTGCCGTGGTGGACCTCACCGCAACCTTGGGGTACGATCCCGGACGGCGAGAGGAGTGGGTGTGAGCAAGGTGTGTAGCATGACTGACCCTGAAGTACCGGGGAAGGGTGGACGTGGTTTCGGGGTGGCGACCGAGTGGGGTCGGCTGACCGCGGTCCTGCTCCATACCCCTTGGCCCGGGCTCCATCGGCTGGACGAGCCGGAACAGTACCTGCACGCCGGCCCCATCGACTTCCCGGGATTGCAGGAGGAGTGCCGGACCCTCCGCCGGCTCTATCTCGAACGGGGCATCGAGGTGCTGACCGTGGACTACCGCTCGGTCGCGCCGGAGCATAACAACGCCCTCTACAACCTCTTGTATTGTCGGGATCTCGTATTCATGACCCCGGCCGGAGCAGTGCTCTCGGCCATGGCAGAACCTCTGCGCCGGAATGAGGTCCGCTACGCGGAGCGCACCCTGCGCGAGGCCGGGGTGCCGATCCTCGGCAGGATACTGCCCCCGGGCAGGCTCGAGGGAGCCGACAGCCTCTGGTTGCACTCCTCGGAGGTGCTCCTCGGGGTTGGAGCCAGGACCAACGCCGAGGGCGCCGCGCAACTCGAAGCCCTACTCGCCCCCTTCTCCGTCGAGGTGACCCGGGTACCCTTCGCCGGCGGTCCGACCCAACACCTGCTCGGCGTGCTCCAGCTCGTGGCCCCGGACCTCGCCCTGGTTCGCACCGAAGTCACCGAGGCCGAAGTGCCGCGCTTGCTCCGGGACCGGGGCTTCGAGGTGGTCGCCGTGCCCGAACACCCCGAGGTTCGTTCTCTCCAGGCCATGAATCTCGTCACCCTCGCACCGCGCAAGGTACTTCTGGCCGCGAACCGTCCCTTCACCGAGAAGTTCCTGACCGAGGCCGGGATCGAAGTCTCGGGTACCTGTCCTATCGAACAACTCCTTCGCGGCGCCGGCGGTCTCGCCTGCGCTACCGCCATTCTTGCCAGGGAGGCCTGAGATGTCCGGACTGCCACCTGCCCATTACTTCCACAGTGATGCCCGGGATCCCCTGGAGGACCGCCTCGCCACCCTCGCTCTCCGGCCGGATCCACCGAGTGGAGTGACCATTGCATTGGTCGTCCCCCCCTCTCCCCAAGAACCCACTCCTGGTCGCGAATTCCTGATCAGCGGTCCCTTCGAGGGGTTCACCGCGGTGGCCACCCTGCTCCGTCGTTTGGGGCACGAGGTCCGCGTCCTGGACTGCAGACGGAAAGCCGATCCCGTGACCGAGGTCCTGGCTGGCGTCGACGGCGCTGCCCTGGTGGGTCTGGCGACCTATTGCGATTCCTTCGCGTTCCTCGAGGAGGCCTGCGCTGCGATCAAGGCCGCGCACCCTGAGCGCGTGGCGCAGCTCGATCGACGCCGTGAGATTGAGGTCGCTTTTATGTACGGAGAAATCGTTTCTCCACCAGTGCCGTTGTTTAGAACGCCGAAAGGAAACTCCGGCAGTCCGCACGTCGCCGTTGTCTCACACGAAGGAAAACGGCATCGGGCGATTATCAAATTTGGTTTCTCCGAACGATTTTCTAGAAGTGGCGTTGTGGCTGGCAATGGCTATTGGCGCGAGGTCTCGGGCGCGATGCACGCAGTGGGCATGGGAGTTGACGCTCCTGCGGTTGTCTCCAGACGGTTAGATCGGTATGGTCCGGCGACCTTAATGGAATTCCTAGACGGTTCTTCGTGCGAGATGGTTTCCAATTGGTTCACTGACAGTGATCGAAGGATACATCCGGAGATTTTCAATATAGCCGCGAATGATTGGCTGACATGGCGGACAGATGGTGCTCCTCGCAATTTGGTTACCACGATTGAAAATACGATCGCCGTGATTGACTTTGGTTCGGATTTTTCAACTGATTTGACCGTTGCGCTTAGTTCCGCTGCGTTATATCTGGTTTCAAAGCTCGATTATGAGATTCCGGAGGAGGTAAGGCAATGCGTCCGGGAGTGGGGGAGATCTACGGAACGTCAGATATTCGATCAGATATTTGCGTTGGCTCCCGAAGACATGAGTGGATACCGGCGAGCATATGAGGTGAGACTCGCACAGATGCTTGCCGCGTTTGACACAATGGATAGGCGTATAGCGTTTCCTCCGTATTCAGTATCGTTCAGGAAAGATTTCGGTCGGGAATTTTTCCTAGAATTTTTACGTTTCGGCAATACATGAGAATTTGCGCATAAAGAGAATATTTAATACGAGATATGCATCAGCTATGCGATAAAAACAGGGGTGCTCGCGTAGAATTATTTCGTTTGGAGCACGGTGAACCATTGCTCGCTGCCCTGGCATCGATCGAAAATGGGATCGTCGCCATTACAGGCGACCCAGACGCGGTCGCAATGTTGAACGCGGGGATTACGGATCCGCTGACAAATCGACCAATGACAACAGACGACGGATTCGCATTTCTTTCGGCGCTTTCCTCGGTGTATAAGAATCCGTATCTGTACGCGACTGATGTTATTTTTGACGATGAAGCTGCGGCATGAGTTCGAATAGTTTGGTTTTTTGGCTAGCCGTGGTATTATAGAGGCAAATAATGGAGGAATTATGTCGTCCATTGCAAAGAAAACTAAGTTAGGAAGGCCAGGTGGTGGAAAGGCTGTGAGGCGGGAAGTACAGCCGTCCCCGTCGCTTAACCTGTATCGCCGCATCGCGGTTGGATTTGTCGTGGCGGTTGCGCTGATGCTCGGGGCCGTCGTGTACATTTCGACGGTATCGGCGACCATTCACGTGACGCCGGTCACGGAAACGATCAAGACCGAATTTTTGGTGGACGTGGCCAAGACCCCCACGAAGGACACCGAGGTACAAGGTCTCGTGGTG
>Ga0156395_1336_pt1 | contig 24668 bp, 23 predicted proteins | sample RifOxyA3_FD_108039 | JGI IMG/M metagenome (GOLD analysis project Ga0156395, IMG submission 108039) | Deltaproteobacteria bacterium RIFOXYA12_FULL_61_11 | reverse complement strand
CGACACCGACGGACGGGTCTATCCCTGCTCCCTGTTGATCGGCCAGGTCCCGGCCGCCGACTACCGCCGGGTCGGTCTGGATCAGGCTCTCCGTTCCACCTCGCGCCAAGGCTGCCAAGCCTGCTTGGCCGCGTGTTTCACTGAATACAACCTCTTGTTTTCCCTGCACCTCGGCACCATCCTCGAATGGTTGGAGGCCTTCACCAGCACGAGGCGTCGATGAACTCCCCCAAGGATCTCTCCACGGCCAGTCTCTGCCCTCGATGCCTCCGCCGCATCGAGGCCCACCTGCTGGTACGCGAGGGAAACGTGCTGCTGGAAAAGCACTGCGCCGAGCACGGGACCACCACAGCCCTCCTGTCCCGCCACCCCGACTACTTCCTCCCGCTGCGCAGGTTCTACTTCGCCCTCAATAGGGGTTCCTATCCCCAGAAAGACTTCATCGTCCACCTGACCGATCGCTGCAACATGGCTTGTCCGATCTGCCTGGCCGAGGCCGGGCAGCGCCACACCGAGGACTATCCGACTGAGGACCTGCTGGGTTTCCTGCGTGGGAAACGCGGTTGCAAAATCGATCTCATGGGCGCCGAACCCACGACCCGAGCGGATCTCCCGGAGCTCATCCGGCGGATCCTCCGCTCCGGGAACCTTGCAGCTCTTCATACCAACGGCATACGGCTCGCCGATCCCGCTTACTGCCGCACCTTGCGGCGAGCAGGTCTGCGCGAGGTTCATCTCCAGTTCGATGGTTTCGACGACCGCGTCAACCGATGCCTGCGCGGCGGGGATTATGCGGCGGAGAAAGTGCGGACCCTGGCCAACCTCGAGCGCTTGGGTTTCTCCGTCGACCTTGTCGTCACCCTGGCTCGCGGGGTCAACGAAGACCAGATAGCTCCGATCCTGGATTTCGCCGCCACCCACCCCTTCGTCAAAGAGGTCTTTTTCCTGGGGTGCCGTTTCCTCGGTCGCGCCAAAGCCCAAGCGCTCGAACGTTGCCTCACTCCGGACGAGGTCATCGACCTGGTGGAGGAACACACCCTCGGGCTGCTCGAGCGTGCGGATCTGCGGCGCTTCCAAAAACTCTATTTCACCCTGTTGTCCTTGTTCAAGATTCGCAAGTGCTTCTATATACAGCATTACTTGTTCCTGAGGGACCGCGGGACTCTGGTACCCCTGGCCAAAGCTTTTCCGCTGGCAGCCCTGGAGCCGGTGTTGGATCGCTACCGGTCGCACGTCGAAGCCGGGAAACCCCAAGCCCGGGCCACCCTCCTCCTTGCGGCCGCCCGCATCCTGGGGAAGACCGTGACCCCCTCGCTGGCCTGGGAATTGGGATCCTTCGTGCTCCCCTTCGCCCGGGGGTTCGATCTGGCGCGCTTACCCGCCCGGCCACTGCTGATCGGCTTCATCTCCGCATGCGATGGTCTAATCTACGACGAGGCCGTGGCCCAGAACTGCGGCAAGGGGGCCATTTCCAAGGAACTGGGGGTGCAGAGCTGTGGTGCCCTCGACAACGTGGTGCGCGACGTCGTGCTCAGCGGGGGGCCTCGATGAAGATCCTGGCCCCATGCAATCATCCGAACGAGGTCGACCTCCTGCTCGAGGCCGGTGCCGACGAACTGTACTGCGGGGTATTATCGCAGGCGTGGCGTTCCCGCTTCACCAACCTTGCCTCCTGCAACCGCCGCGAATGGCGCGCAGCCAACCTGGACGACGTCGAACAACTCGGCCGGGTCGTCGCACGGACCCATGCGCACGGTGCGGTGATACACCTCGCGCTCAACGCCTTTTACACCGAGGAACAGTATCCCCTGGTGCTGGAACAAGTCGAACAAGCACTCGCCCTCGAGGTCGACGCCTTGATCGTCGCGGACCCCGGGCTCATCCGTACCCTCCACGAACGTTACCCTGCTGTTCGCCTGCACATCAGCACCGGCGGCACCACCTTCAACCGTGCGACCGTGGCTTTCTACCGCAGTTTCGGAGCAGCCCGCATCGTGTTACCCCGGCAATTGCGCATCGAAGAGATGACCGCGATCATCGCGGCACACCCCGACCTCGAATTCGAGGCCTTTGTCCTCAACAGCGGTTGCAAGAACATCGACGGGTTTTGTACCTTCCAGCACGGCGTGAGCGAACTGCGCCACGGTCCACTGTGGAAGGTGCCCAAACGCCTGGGCCTGGACGGGCTCTTGCTCGATGGGTTGCGGTACGTGCCAAAATCCCTGGCCCGGAAGGTCAGAGCCGGCCGACTGCCGATGGACAGCGCCTGTCATCTCTCGTACCAGGTGACCGACCTGACCCAGCCGTCTACCAAACAATCGCGGTGCCTTGCCAAGAACGTGAAGGACTCCTTTTCCTTGCTCGCGGCCGTGGATCCCTGCGCCGCCTGCCGACTCCCCGAACTCCTCGCCGGTGGGTTGCACGGAGTGAAGATCGTGGGTCGGAACCACCCCACGGCAAAAAAACATCGGGATGTCGTGTTCCTGCGGGGATTGCTGGACGCGCTTTCCACGGACATGGTCACTGATTTTCGCGCCATGGCCCGGCAAGAATTCAGGCGCCTCTACGGCTACGCTTGTGCCGAACTCTGCTACTACTCGGACGAGGCCAAATGATGGAACACGCCCTGTTCCTGCCGACCCGGGCCATTCCCGACCCCCTTCCGGACGGTTATGATCGCCTCTATTGCGGCATCGAATTCTGCGAACGGCTCTTGCCGAGACCGGCCAGAGTCTTGGAACTCGCGGCCGCCGCCCAGGCCTCGGGCCTAGCCTTCACCCTCGTCACGCCCTTCCTCACCGATGCCGGTTTGCCCGCGGCCGAAGCCCTCGTCGACGCTCTCGCTTTGCGGGGCTTAGCCTTCGAGGTCGTGATCAACGACTGGGGACTGCTCCATCGGTTGAGCGGTCGCTCCCTCCACCTCGCGCTCGGGCGCTTGTTGTGTCGGCAGAAGCGCGGACCCCGCATTCTCGACCTCGTGCTTCCTCCCACCGCGTTCCGGCACTTCCGCATGGCCGGTGCCGATGCTCCTCACCAACGCGCCCTCCTCGACGCGCTCGGCGTGGGCAGGATCGAACTCGATAACCTCCTCCAGGGTATTGCCCGGCCTCCCGGAGCCCTGCCCGCTTCGCTCTACTATCCGTACTGCTATGTCACGACCACGCGGCTGTGCAGGAGCCTGTATGGCGAGAAACGCTCGACAGGCTACCGCTCCATCGGCCCCTGCGGCGAGGTCTGTCGGAACCACCTCTTCGCATTGCGCCACAGGACCATGCCCCGCCCACTCCTGCTCCGGGGCAATACCCAGTTCGTCGAGCATCGCGAACTGCCGGAAGAACTCGAGGCGCTCGGGATCGACCGGCTGGTTCATCAACCCGAACCGCCGATCTGAAGGAGGACGTGGTGCCGAGAGCGCTGCTGACCTTGCTGCGGCAAGTACTGTGGAAGGACCGTCCGATCTACGCGCACTATGGCCTCACCCATCGCTGCAACCTGCGCTGCGCCATGTGCACGATCCGCGAGCAAACACCTGGGGAGGAACTCGGTCTCGACAGGATACTCATCCTTTTCAAACACCTGCGTGACCTGGGGGGCCGCTTCCTCAGCGTCGGAGGGGGAGAGCCCCTGGTGCGAGAGGACCTGCCCGAGGTGCTGGAAGGCCTTGCCGGTCTCGGGTACCGGGTCCGACTGCTCAGCAATGGTAGCCTGCTCGACGAAGCCCGGCTCGCGGGATTGTTGCGAACCGGGGTGCGCGATTTCTCCATCTCCCTCGACACCCTCGAGCCCGAGCTCTACGATCGCATCTGCGGTACTCGAGGAATGTTGCCCACGGTGCTCGCCAATGTGAGCAGGTTGGCCCGAGCCGTTCGATTCGAGGGTGGTCTGGTCGTGCTCAACTGTGTCCTGTCCAGGCTCAACCTGCGCGAGGTCGGTACCTTGCACGACTATGCCCACTCGCTCGGAGCGAGGATCTCCTTCCTTGCTCTCGAGGGTAGGCTTGCGGATGCTTGGCACTTCGGGCCCGAGAACCGCTCAGAACTCGAGTCGACCTTCCACCGTCTCCTTTCCCTGAAACGCCGGCGCGGCAACGCTCTCTTCAACAGCTCGGCCTATCTCCGGTTGCTGCGTTTGCGCCTGCTCGGCCTGCACGCCCCCTGGCCCTGTCATGCTGGCAGGTTCTACGTCTCGGTAGATCCTTCGGGGGGAATAGCCCCCTGCCATGGTTTGCCCCTCAGCGCAGGCTGGCTCTCCTCCGGTACGCACGAGTTCACCCCCTGGCGTCCCGTGACGTCTCGGCCTCTCTGTCCGGGTTGTCTCCGGCCCTGTTGGACCGAAGTGTCCTTGGCCTTCAGCGATCCCCGGAGTCTGCTCGAAGCCGCGCTGCTCTGGCGGCAGCACCGCACGGCAAGGGGACGGGCGTGAGGAACGAAGACTTCACCGTGGTCCTGGTCAATCCCCCGGCCACCGGCCTGGTACAAAGCGAACTTTCCACTGCCGTACCCCGCCACGAGGGCCTGATGCCCCCCCTGGGGTTGCTCTACCTGGCGGCCGCCCTCCGCCGCGAGGTCGGTTGCCGGCTCCGGCTGCTCGATGCGCCGGCGGAAGGACTCGATGAAGTGGGCACTCTCGAGGCAATCACCCGAGAGAGAGCCGATCTGGTCGGGCTGAGCGTGCTCACCTCCAACCTGGTCGCCGCAGCCTCTCTTGCTCGGGCCTTACGAACTCTCCACCCTAGACTGCCTTGTTGTCTAGGGGGACCCCATGTCACCCATTTCCCGGAAGAGACCTTGCAACTCCCCGGCGTGGACTACGTGGTCGAGGGAGAGGGGGAACAGGTCCTCGTCGACTTGGTACGAATGCTCCTTGCCGATGAGCCCCGGCAGCGCCCGCGTACGCCGGGGGAGCGCAGACTGGTCGGTCGGCCGGTCGAGAACCTCGATGACCTGCCCTTCCCCAGCCGTGACCTGCTTCCCTCCGCGTCCTATTCGATGCTGCTGGCTCGGGGCCGCCGACCGACGACCCTCCTGGCCAGCCGGGGATGTCCCTATCACTGCACGTTCTGCAGCACCCCGCGAGGCCCCTATCGCAGGCGCTCGATAGCCTCCCTGCTCGCCGAGCTCCGCCACTGCCGCGATGCAGGTTATGATGAGTTTCACTTCCTCGATGACACCTTCAATGCCGATCCCGGCTTCGTAACAGATTTCTGCACGGCTCTGCTGGACGAGCACCTGCGCCTCCGCTGGAGCTTCCGGGGCCGGGTGGGCCAACTCGAGGATCGCCACTTCGAACTCCTGCGAAGGGCCGGTTGCGTTCGCATCCATTTCGGCGTGGAGGCCTCGAGCAAACAGGCGCTGGCCAGCCTCGGCAAGGGGATCGAACTCGCCGCGATACGCCGAACCTTTGCCCTGGCCAGGCAGCACCGCGTGCGAACGGTCGGGTATTTTCTCCTGGGCTGTCCCACGGACCGCACCCCAGCCGATCTCGCGGCCACGGTGAAGTTTGCCCTTGCCCTCAGGCCCGACTATGCTCTCTTCAACGTGCTCGTGCTCTACCCAGGCTCCCGCTTGCACGACCGGGCGGTCGAACGCGGTCTGCTCGATCCCGAACACTGGAGGCGCTTCGCACGCTCGCCGCGGCAGGACTTCCTCCCTCCGTACTGGCCGGAATGGTTCGACCGGTCCCGACTCGAGGCCATGCGCCGGCAGGCCAATCGCCGCTTCTATCTCCGCCCGGGGTACCTCGCGACCGCGCTCCTGCGTCCCGAGAACTATCGGGCTTTGCCGCAACGGCTACTCGCCCTGCGAGAGTTGGTGGTGCGTGGGTGACCTCAGCCGACCAGCTTGCGCCAGCGCCACATGGTCCGACCGAAGAGTCGGTAGTCCCGAACCACCCTGAAGCCGAAGGCTTGCAGCAGTGCATGGACCGCGAGGTTGTCCGCCTGGGTGGAAACCTCGAACCACCTCGTTCCCTCGGATTGGAAATGGCCGAGGAGTTCGGCGGTGAGCCGCTGGCCCAGGCCCGCGGCGCGATAGCGAGGCTCGAGGGCGATGAACAGCAATTCCACCCCCGCACCCTGGGGCCGAGCTTCTCGGCGCGGTAGCAGCAATTCGAGGCTGCGGAGGGTAGGTCCTGGTCGGCGCCATAAAGCCCGGAACCAAGCCGATCCCACGGTTGTGGAGAGAGCAAGGCCTGTCGGCGAGAAAGCTCCGAGCGCGGCAGCCACGATGAAGCCCCGCACCTGCTCGTCCTCGGCAACCAACCCATACACCGTAGGCACGTTCAGCAAGCGGGTCAGCAGGGCTCGCACGAAACGCGGTCCGAGCTTGGCCAAGTGAGAAGCGTACAGGTGTTGCGTGTAAAGGTCGCCGAGGACCTGGGCGTCGGCCGGGCGAGCCGGCCTGATCAGGAGTTCGGACGCAGCCATGAGGTCGAGAAGAAGCGCAGGATCGACAAGCCGCGCGCGGCCTTCACGAGATCCATCCAAGAACGCAGAGTGGCGAATTGCCTGCGCCAGACCTTGGGTCGCGCATAAAAGAGCACGTAGAACAAGCGTAAGGCCAGGTCGAGGTCCCGCAGAGTCATGCCCTCGGGGGCATAGGTCGCGTTGAAGAAGGTCGGAGGGCGCTCCGAGTCCGTCACCAGGGTACCCGAACGCAAGGCCAGGGGATACTGGGGCGTCCCTTTGAGCGGGGTATTGAGCTGCACCGTGACGTCGCTGAGAGGTAACTCGAGCGCAAAGGCAATGCTCTTTGCAAGGGAGGCATAGGTTTCCCCCACATGGCCGAGCATGAAGAAGCCCTTGGGCCGTAAGCCCATCTTGTCAGCCAGGTTCACGGCCCGACGCACCTGGGCGGTGGTAGTCCCCTTGTCGATGCGTCGCAAGATCCGGTCATCCCCGGATTCGATGCCGATGCGGACCCGCCAGCATCCGGCCGCCTTCATCCGGCTCAGGAGTTCTTCGTCGAGCGCATTGGCCCGGGCAGTGCATGTCCAAGAGAGGTCCCAACCTCTGGCCGACAGGGCTTCGCAGAGAGCGAGTACCCGGGTTCTGTCCACGGTGAAGGTGGAATCCAGGAAGGCGATGTCCCGAGCGCCGTAGTGCGTCACCAGGTGTTCGAGTTCGCGCAGCACCCGGGCCGGACTTTGCGCTCGGTAACGCCTTCCGAAGACCGCTTTGTCGCAGAAGATGCAACCATAAGGGCAGCCCCGGCTGGTGATCAGGCTCAGCTTGGGCAGCCGGTACTGGTCGTTGGGTTGCGGGAGATAGCGCTCCATCAGCAACAGGTGCCGTGCGGGCAGGGGCAATGCGTCGAGATCTTCGAGCAAGGCGCGCGGGGAGGTGCGGATCACCCTCTCCCCACGGCGGAAGAGAAGGCCCTCGACCTGCTCGAGATCGAGGCCTGTACTCAGGGCGGCCACGAGCTCGGCGAGGGTGGTTTCGCCTTCACCGAGGACGACATAGTCTGCCTCGGGGTGGAACTCGAATTCCTCCGCGTTCGCGGTGAGGTGGGGGCCGCCCAAAACCAGGGGGGTACCCGGCAGGAGTTCTTTGACCCTCCGGGCGAGGGCCCAGGTGGAGGAGGCAGAGGCACTGAGCGAGGTGAGGCCGACGAGGTCGGGGTGGGTGCGGCGGAGCGCCTCGGCCGTGTTCGCTATCGACCAGCCCTCCAAGGCAGCATCGAGGATGACGACCTCCTCACCCTGTTCGAGCAAGACCGCGGCCAGGGAGCACAAGCCCAAGGGCGGACTGTTGGTGAAGAGCGCCCTGGCCAAGGGACCGATGCCGCGCCGCACCGCGGGTCCGAGCGGGGGATTCACCAGCACGATCTTCATTGGATCAAGATCCTCCCCCGGAGGCCGTATTCCCTCAGTTTTTCCCAGGAGAGGTGACCTTGCCGAGCCATTTTGAAGCCGATGTAGCACAGTTTCAAACTATTGGATACTTCCGCGCAGCGCAGCAGCAACAAGGGGTGCCGACACGGCCACGAGGTGTGCACCAGGGCGCGCAACAGAGCACGGGGTATGAAGCGTTTGGAGGTCAGGGACACCAAGGCGACCAACGCCTGCTGGTCCGGGGGCCTCGGCCAATCGAAGGTCACGCGGAATTGGCGCAGGGCCTTCTGGGCCTTGCCCTCGACCTGGCTCTCTTCTAAAAGACCCTCGGCCAGCAAACGTTCCGTCAGCGCCGTGCCGGGAAAGTAGTTCAAGGAGTATACAAACAGATCGAAGGGGCGGGGCACGTCCAATAACAACTCGACCAGAGCTCGACCGTCCGCGGCGACGGCCGTGGGATCGTCGACGATGAGATCATACACCACCTCCAGCTTCGCTTTCTTCGCCATCGCGGCGAAGGCTACTACCTTGGACCGTCGCAAGATCCTGCCGTACTCCTGCTCGGCCCGCCGAGGGGAACCGGTCTGGAGCCCGACCTGCACCCGGCGCAAACCAGCCTGCCGCAGCTCGGCCATACGAGGCAATACGTGCTTGTTCGGATCGAAGAGGATCTCGAAGGGTAGACCGATGGCCGAACGGTACGCGGTACAGAACTCCTCGATCCAGGGTTTGGGAAAGACAAACGTGTCGTCGTCGAATTTGAGGAGACGAACCCGCGGTAGCTGGGCGAGGGTGTGCTCCAGCTCTGCGATCAAGCGCGGGACACTCTTGTGCCTGAACCAGCTCTTGGCTGGATACAGGCGCTTCATCATGCTGTTGTAACAATAGGCGCAGGTTCCTGGGCATCCCCGAGAGGCCAGGACCCGGAGTTCCCGCGTTGCGAGGAGCGGATCGCCCACGCGGAGGCGATCGTGCTCGAGGAAATACATCTCTGTCTGGGCATAGAGGGGGAACGGGAGAGTATCGAGGTCGGGCCAGAGCGGTGCGAGCGGGGTTTCGAACGGTTGGCCGTGGAGTAGCGCCGCGAGTCCGGGGACATCCTCGAGCGAGCCGTGCCCGTCGAGATGGTCGGCCAGGGCGAGGAGGGTTCGTTCTCCTTCTCCTCGGCAGACAAAGTCACAGGAAGCGAGACATTGCCTCGGCCGCGCAATGGCGTGGAGCCCTCCCCACACGATCGGGGCCGTAACCGACGTGCGGATCGTCCGGGTCACCGTTCTCGCCAACTCGAGCAACGGTGAGGTGAAGGAGAGGCCCACCAGCCCGGGCCGGAGGTCGGCCAAGACTCCCCGGAGCAAGGCGAGCTCCCGGGGGGACGGAGGCTGGAGATTGTTGTTCACCCAACGCTTGAAGAAGATCAGGGAGGTCTCGTGCCCCTGGCCGCGCAGGTGAGCTGCGAGCGTCCGCAGTCCAATGTTTTCAGGACCGTAGAGAGCGATCAAGGCAACGCGAGTCATGCAACCGACCGTTCATGGGCCGGCGGCCAGGATACCAGAAAGCGCGGGCTGACGGTAGAGCCACGGTGGGTGGAGGTAAATGGGGCCGTCTTCGGCGTTCGCTAGAAATCGGCTTGGCAGCGCACCAAGGTAACCCCCGGATCGGGGAAGAATATCTCTTTCTCTTCAGGATCGCAGGCCAAGTTCTGCATGAGCGCCGCCCAGGTGTCATTCCCGGGCCATTCCTTCTGCAACACCAGCCAGAGCGTTTCCCCTCTCAGCTCGCAGCTCGTCGAGAAAGCCTCGAGGTCTTTGGCGGAACAGAGCGAGCGCTCAGCGGGGCGATAGAGACTGAGCATAGTTTCCTGGTGCGTGGAGAGCATGACGAAATAGGCCTCCAGGTCTCCGGGGAAGTCCTCGACCAGGAAGCGGGCGTCGCGATAGTAAATGAGATTGAGGAATTGGACCCCGGGGGAGAAGAGGAGTGCGCGGTCTCCCGCCTGTTGCCGCAACTTGGTATCAATGGCTTGCCAGGCTTGCACCGTGGTCAGACCGAAGACGGCGGACAGAGCTGGCGAAGCCAGCCCGGCGAGCACCAGGACGATGAGCGGAAGCGGGAGACGCAGGCGATCGGCGAGAAAGAGTGTCCCGGTGACCGTCAAGAGGAGGAACGGCGGCAGCACGACCAGGAAGTACCTGGGGAGGAATACCGGGAAGACGAGGGTCGAGAAGACCAGAGCGCCCAGCGGAGGAACAATGCACCAGAGAGGCGCGATCAGCGGTAGCAGTGAGCGAGAGCGCCGCGCTTCGAGGAGCGTCAACCCCAGGCCGAGCAGAAACATCGTCCCGAGGATGCCGGCGCTGATCCTGCAGCGCAACAGCAGGGGCTCGTCCAACTCGAAGCCCAGACCGCTGTTATAGGGTCTATCGCCGCCATAGCTCAACGTGGCCCAGAGGTTGTACACATCACCCAGGAGTTGGGGGCGGCGGAGATAGCGGGCCTGCGCCTGGAGCTCGATAGGCTCGGTCCCGAAAGCCATGAGGAAATACAGGCCCACGATCAGGATCATAAGTCCGAACGGCCATTTCGGCCGTAGTCCGGCACGGACAAGCAGCGGTACGTGCAAGCCGAAGAGGAAGAGGCCGTAGGGATGGGTGAACAGGGCGAGAAGATCGACGAGGACCAGCGCGGTCAAGGCGACCGGGGTTTCGCGCCGCTTCAAGAGCACCGCGGTGAGGGATGCGGAGAGGATGAAGAGCAGCATCAACAGCGTATAAGGACGGGCCTCCTGACTGTGATAGATATGGAAGGAGGCCAAGGCCAACAGGAGAGCGGCCACGCCGGCGTGACGGTGACTGCCGGTGAGTTGCAGGGTCAGCGCGATGAAGCAGGGGAAGGACAGGAGCGCGAACAACAGCGAAGGGGTCTTGAGCGCGATCGGTGAATAGCCGAACAGTGCGACCCAGCCCCGCATGAAGAGATGGTAGACCGCCTGGAGCCTGAAGTACTCCTCCCCGCCGTCCATCGTGGACATGACCAGACTGAAGACCTCGTCGTACCAAACGCCCATCTCTCGCAACAGCGGCAACCTGATTGCCAGAGCGAGCACGAGGATGGCCGTGTAGCCGAAGAAGACCCCAAGGTTCGCGTTCCTGGTGATCGAGCCATGCAGGGACATGCTTGTTCCGGTCGGCGGGTTCATCGTACGCCCACGAGCGAGTTCCTTCCGGTGACCGCACCGGACCCCACGGAGGCCGAGGACCTTGGCAAGGAGCTCAGGCCTCGACGAGGTGCTGCAAGGCTCGTCGATCGGGCCCTCGTTGTCAATGATCGGCTCGGCCTCCGATCGACTGCCTCTAGGGGTGACCGCCGCCGACGCTCCCCGAGTGGCGTGAGCTGATTCACTAGGCCGCTCCCCCTGGGCGTGCTACGGTCGGAGGCGAGTTGTTCCCGATGGATCCGGATCATGTCCCTCCCGCTCCGAATAGCCTTCACCCTCCAGAGTGCCAGGGCTCGCCTTCATCGGCACCTGCCCTTCGTCCCCTTCCGCCTCTCCCAGCTCACCCTCATTCTCACCGAACAGTGCAATCAGCGGTGCGGCTTCTGTTTCCTCGGTCCGCCGAAAAAGAGCGTCTTCCTGGATCGAGGTCTCCTCGCCGGCTTGCTGGACCAAGTGCCGCGCTCGACGGTCCTTTCTTTCACCGGAGGAGAACCTGCCCTCCATCCGGAATGCTTCTCCTTGCTCGAACACTATGCGAACGAGTTCCGGTTGTCGCTCGAATCCAACGGCACCCTGTTCGACGACCGGACTGCCCGGCGTTTGGTCAGTCTCGGCTCCCGCACTGTCCTCGGCAATGGATTGAAGATCATCTCGATCCCCCTCAACGGCCCTCCGGAGCTGCATGATCGGCTCGTGGGCCAGTCCGGGGCTCATGCACGAGCCCTGACCGCGCTCCTGCGGTTACAGTACTGGAAACAGCGGTTCGGTCTGCGGTTTCCCCTCCTCAACCTCCGCTATGTCGTCACCCCCGAGAACCTCGCCGAGGTCGAGTATCTACCAAGGATGCTCGAAAGCCAGGGGTTCGACCTGGGCAACTTCCTGCTCGAGAACCCGGCCCGGTATTTCGGAAAAGGGGGAAGGTCCGAGACGGTTCCGGGCGCCGACCGTCCGATCGACGAAGGAACCCTCAACCGCGCTTGCGACGTCCTCGCCAGGGCAGGACGTTCCGAACGGTATATATTTCTCACCCCAGACCTGGCCGGCAGGTCGGAGCTCCGCAGGTTCTTCCGGAACGAACTCGAACTCGGGGCTTACACCTGTGCGCTGGCCTCTTCCCGCCTCATACTGCGCCCGAGCGGTGCTCTCCATCTCTGCGTACAAGGGCCGCCGCTGGTCGAGAACGTGAGAGGGGTCGAGCTCTTTGCCCTGCTCCGTTCTCACGCTCTCTCCTCCTTCCGGCGCATCCTCCGCAAAGGCTTGCCTCCCCATTGCGCTCGATGCTGTGGATTGTTGGGAGTTGGCGGTTCGCTCGTCGGCTGAAGAGGGCCTTACCCCAGGGTGCGTTTGACCAGGTTGGCGAGGTCTTCGGCGTGCCGCTGGATGAGCGCATCATTCTCGCCCTCCAGCATGACCCGGACCTTGGGTTCGGTGCCCGAATGGCGCACCAGGACCCTGCCTTTCCGGCCGAGTTCCTTCTCGATGTCGGCGATGCGTTGCATCAGCTCGGGCACATCGATGATCTGCTTGCGCTTGCGCACCTTCACGTTGATCAAGACCTGCGGATAGGTTTCGACGAAGGCTGCTAGCTCGGCGAGCGGACGCCCCGTCTGGATCATCACGGCCAGGATCTTCAAGGAGGTGATCAAACCGTCGCCCGAGGTATTGTGGTCGAGGAAGATCACGTGCCCGGATTGTTCCCCGCCCAGGTTGAGGTCGTGCTTGAGCATTTCCTCGAGCACGTAGCGATCCCCGACCTGGGTGCGGAGGATATCGATGCCCAGCTTCTTGAGGCTGTGCTCGAAACCGAGATTGCTCATGATCGTGGCAACCAAGGTATTGGAGCGCAAGAGGCCTTGGGCTTGCATCTCCTTCGCGCAGATGGCCATGATCTGGTCACCGTTGACGATCTCACCGTTGCCGTCGACGAACAGGACCCGGTCGGCATCCCCGTCGAAGGCGATACCGCAATCATACGATCCCGAGCGGACTTTGGCGCACAAGGGATCCATGAAGGTCGAACCGCATTTGTCGTTGATGTTGGTGCCGTTGGGATAGGTGGCGAGACTGGTCACCGCGGCTCCCAGCTCCTCGAAGACCCGCGGTGCGATCTTGTACGCCGCGCCGTTGGCGCAGTCGACGGCTATGCGTAACCCATCCAGGGTCTTGCCCTTGGGGAAGGTGCTCTTGGAGAACTCGATGTAGCGGCCTCGGGCATCCTCGAGCCGATAGGCCTTCCCCACGTTCTTGGCCGTGGGGCGGTGGTAGTCGAGTTCGTTGGAGAAGATGAGCTCCTCCATCTCCTTTTCGTCGAGGTCCGGCAACTTGAATCCATTCCGGTCGAAGAACTTGATGCCATTGTCCTGAAAGGGGTTGTGCGAGGCCGAGATGACCATGCCCGCATCGGCGCGCATGGCCCGGGTGAGGAAGGCCACCGCCGGGGTGGGGATCGGTCCGACCAGCAACACGTCCACCCCCATGGAGCAGATGCCGGCTGAGAGGGCTTGTTCGATCATGTACCCGGACAGGCGGGTATCTTTCCCGATCAGGACCTTGTGATGCTTCTTGGGGTCGTGTTTCTTGAGCAGGTAGGACAGCGCGCGGCCGAGTTGCAGGGCGATCTCTACGGTCATCGGAGGTTGGTTGGCCATACCGCGAACGCCGTCGGTGCCGAACAAGGTCCCCATCTGCATCACCTCTTCTTGCGCGGTCTGGTTGGAGTTGCCGTGATACCGATGGTCTCGGGCAAGTATTCGACGATCTCGATGCCTTCGGGCGCGGTGATCGTCGGCGGCAGAGCCCCGGGTTCACCGTCCCAAGCGGTGAGGTCCAGCTGGGCCTGGACCTGCTCGCGGCGCAGTGCCTTCATTGCCTCATCACTGCCCCGTACCGTGACCTTGAGTACGGTTGGAGGCAACAGGTCGTAGCGGAAGCCCGTACCGGCCCCGACGAGCTGGAGCGGAACGTTCAGGATGTTTCTCTCGATCAAGGTACGCGGCTTGCTCTCGATGAGCCGCACATTGACCTGGCAGAAGGCAATGGCTTCGAGTCGGATACTGGGGTCCGGAGAAACCGGCTTGCAGTTCTCGATGTAGCTGCTCGAACGATTACTGAGGTCCAGGTCTTCGGTGAGCACGACCTCGATGGCGGCCAATTTGCTCTTGGGACCATAGATCTTGAGCTGAGCCGGTTTGACGACCGAGTTCTCGGTATCCACGATCAAGGTACCGCGGGGAGTGCCGAGAAAACGAGGCCGCAGGGGTACGATCTTGGAGGCTATCTCTTCCAGGGTCAAGGTGATGGTGGCAGGCCGAATGGACATCACCTGGAGTCCTGCCGGCAACCCCAGGGAATCCGGATACAGGTGTTGGACCAGATCCCCCTCGGGAGAGTTGCGCAGATCGAAGGAGAGCGTGTGCGGCTCTTCGTTGAATTGCTGGAGGGTGATCTTCGGCCCGAGCAATTGGACCTCGATGCGTTCGGGCAAGTGGGTGGTCACCGCGAGATAGTCGGGTTGTTTGAGTTCGAGGGAGTAGAAAACAGTCTCCTGGTGCTGGAGCTGGCTCACCGTGTACCCCCACCAGATCAGAGCAAGGGCGAAGGCGACCAGTTTGAGGATCCAGTTGGTGGTGACCAGCACTTTGAGGCGACGCAACAGGGCCGGCAGGAACTGCTCCGGAGGATGGGGCGAGGGTCTTGGAATGGGACGAGGTCCTCCGCTCACGGCGCGGGCTCCAGGACAGTGTCGGAGTCTCCGACCTTCACCTTGGCCAAATACTGTTCGGTGAGCAATTTCCGCAGGGCATGCTGGTCGAGCGGTCCTAAGCGGTTTCCGGCCTTGACCGCCGAGATATGCCCGGTTTCCTCGGACACGACCAGGACCAGCACATCGACCATCTCGGTGATCCCGATCGCGGCACGATGGCGGGTACCGAGGTCTTTGTTGATCCGAGGGTTCATGGTCAAGGGCAGGAAACAGCCGACCCGCGTGATGCGATCGTCGCGGATGGTGATTGCCCCATCGTGGATCGGAGAGGAGGGCATGAAGATGGCCAGGATGAGTTCTCGGGAAACCCTGGCGTCGACCCTATGGCCATGTTCCAATTCGATGAAATCCCCGACATCGGCCTCGTGCTCGATGACCATCAGGGCCCCGATCTTCTTCTTGGAGAGGGAGACGCAGGTCTTGACCAATTCATCGAGGACCCAGGCTTTCATGCTCGCCCGGCGGGTGAAGAGGGACCTCTTCCCGAGCTGGGTGAGCACGCGTCGGATCTCGTGCTGGAAGAGGACGATGATGATCAAGGGCAGATTGGAGAAGACATGGGTCAACAACCAGCCGGTAGTGTGCAGCCGGAAGACCGAAGTCAACCAGAGGGCGGCGATGGCTAGGCCCAGGGCGATCAGCATGGAGAGAGCCCGAGTCCCCTTGGTCAGGAGCAATATCCAATAGATGAGCACCGAGAGGAGCAGGACATCGACGGCGTCGGCGGCGCGAAAGCTGGAGATGAGGGAAGAAATGAGGTTGGTCATGGTTCGGGCGTGGCGGTATCCTCTGCGTCGCTCTGCGCCTCACGGTCTTCGGTACCGCCGCCGGACGGTTCCACCTTGCGGGTTGTGTCCTGAGGCCGCTGCAGTTTGCTGCCGGCGAGGACCAAGTCGATTTCCGCGCCGTCGAGAACTTCGTATTCGAGCAAGGCCGCGGCCAGGATGTTCAGCTTGTCGAGATTTGCCTTGAGCAGTTCGCGCGCGCGGCTGTACTGCTCGTTGACCAGGGTGCCGATCTCTTCATCGATGATCTGGGCGGTGCGTTCGCTGAAATCGAGGTTGCGGGAAATCTCGCGGCCGAGGAAGATTTGCTCCTCGCGTTTCCCGAAGGTGAGCGGACCGAGCCGGTCGCTCATGCCCCATTCGCAGACCATTTTCCGAGCAAGTTCAGTGGCGCGTTCCAGATCATTACCCGCACCGGTGGTGCGCTGGCTCAGGGCCAATTCCTCGGCCAATCGGCCCCCCATCAGAATGGCGATGTCGGCCTGGGCTGCGGTCTTGGACATGGTGTGCTTGTCCTCTACCGGGAGCTGCTGGGTCAAACCTAGGGCCATGCCGCGAGGAATGATGGTGACCTTGTGGACCGGATCGGCTTCGGGCAGCAACTTGGCGATCAGGGCGTGGCCCGCCTCGTGATAGGCCGTGGTCTTCTTCTCCTGTTCGCTGATGAACATGCTCTTGCGCTCAGAACCCATGAGGACCTTGTCCTTGGCCCGCTCGAAATCGATCCGGTCGATGCGGTCCTTGTCGGCCCTGGCCGCGAGCAAAGCCGCTTCGTTGACCAGGTTTTCCAGGTCAGCGCCCGAAAAACCCGGAGTGCCCCTCGCGATGACCGTGAGTTCGACATCGTCGGCGAGAGGGGTCTTGCGGGTGTGGACATCGAGGATACCCTCGCGTCCCTTGACGTCGGGTCGGGGCACGATCACCCGTCGATCGAAGCGTCCGGGCCGAAGCAGGGCGGGATCGAGGACGTCGGGGCGGTTGGTGGCCGCGATCAGGATCACGCCGTCGTTGGACTCGAAACCGTCCATCTCCACCAAGAGCTGGTTGAGGGTCTGTTCGCGCTCGTCGTGCCCGCCCCCCAGACCGGCCCCGCGATGCCGGCCCACGGCATCGATCTCGTCGATGAAAATGATGCAAGGGGCATTCTTCTTCCCCTGTTCAAACAGGTCCCGCACCCGCGAAGCGCCTACCCCGACGAACATCTCCACGAAGTCGGAGCCGGAGATGCTGAAGAAGGGGACATCGGCTTCTCCGGCAATGGCCCTCGCGAGGAGGGTCTTCCCCGTTCCCGGGGGTCCCATGAGTAGCACCCCTTTGGGGATATGGCCGCCGAGCCTCGTGAACTTCTTGGGCTCCTTCAGGAAATTGATGATTTCCTCGAGTTCGTCCTTGGCCTCGTCGACCCCGGCCACGTTCTTGAAGGTGACCACGTTCTTGTTCTCGGTCAGGAGCTTGGCCTTGCTCTTGCCGAAGGCCATGGCCTTACCTCCGCCGGACTGGAGCTGCCGCATGAAGAAGAAGAAGACCAAGATCAAGAAGATCATCGGGAACCAGGAGAACAGCGCACTCTGCCACCAGGGGGTTTGTTCTTCTTCGACGAACTCGAAATCCACCTTCTTCTCGACCAGGAAACTGGTCAGGGCCGAATCCGGCTCGACCCCGATGGTGTGGAAGGTCGTGCCGTCCTTGAGCGTGCCCTGGATATCCCGGCCCTTGATATGCAGGCGTTCGATCGAGCCCCGTTCAGTCTCGGCGTGGAACTGGGTATAGGTGAGTTTCTTGATGGTCTGGGGTTGCTGATTGATCAGGCGATAGACGCTGAGGACCATCAGGACGAGAATTAGCCAGAGGGCCAGGGTTTTGTGACTGGGTTTCAAGCCGCTCTTCTCCGCGGGTAGAGGCAATAATCCGTGCTCCGTGTAGCACAGCAGGGTCGCGCTTGGCAATGATTTTCAGGCGAATCCTGGAGTTCGGTCCGACGCGGTAGCGCTCGTCAAGGGTGTACCCGATCAAGGCTGCCGGTCGATCGTCGAGCACCACGACCAATTGGAATGGCCTCAGGGCTCTCGGAACCCGCCGCTCCGAGAGGATGTCCGCAATGGTACGGTGGCCGGGTCCACCGAGCGGGTGCAACCGGTCGCCGGGTTTGGGCGGACGGATGAGCACGGCAGGCGCCGAGGCCTCGTCCCCCGAGTCTTGGCAACGATCGAGGGCGAGCAACAGCGTATCCGAGGGCGGAGGCAGCACGGCAGGGCCCGTTTCCACAGAGGCCGAGAGAGTCAGACCGAGCAGTTCGTACCGAAGGCTTCCACCCGGCAAGAGCCACGCAGGCCGGGGCGGTTCCCTCGTCGGCGCCTCCACTGCGCGAAGGAGCAGCTCCCGATGCTCCAGTACGAGCAACCATTTCCTGTTCAACGCGAGGGTGAAGGTCGGGCACGACCCGGAGAGGATCCTATCCGCTTCCTCGAAGGTCTTGAGTCCGAGCTGCCCTCCCCGGTCGGTTCGGTTGAGCAGCTCCTTGAGGGCATAGTACCGCCCCACGCGATCCTGGTTCAGATACTCGCTCCGGAGCAGAGTGTTCCTCGGGCCGAGTAGCCGGCCGGCCTCCGAGACGAGATGCCGGTCGAGCTCGGCGAAGAAGCGCGAGGTCCTGCTCAGCGTCGCTCCAAGAGAGGGATTGAGGATCGAGGTCAGCAGAGGGATTACCGTAAGTCGCAAGGCATTGCGGGGAATGCTCGGATCGGCGTTGGTGCGATCTTCCCGGTATTCGAGCCCGTGTTGCCGGGCATACGCGAGGACCTCGGCCGAGGATGTGCCGAGCAACGGGCGCAATAGATCCGGGGCGCGATGTTCGGGAATACCGGCCAGACCCGCGAGGAGACTGCCCTTGCACAACCTCATCAGGATCGTCTCGACCTGGTCATCCAAGGTGTGGGCGGTCAGGACCGGAGCAAGACCGTGCCGCTCGGCGAGCTGTTCGAAACAACGGTACCGCAGCGTACGGCCGGCCTCCTCGAGGGAGAGTCCCTCGGTTTTTGCCAGAGTCCTCACCTCGACGCGTTCGAGATACAGGGGCCAGCCGAAGGAAGCGCACAGCGTCGCCGCGAAGGTCTCGTCCGACGCTACCTCTGGACGCAGCCCGTGGTTCACGTAGACGACGGCCAGGTGGCGATAGCCGAGTCGGTGGAGGAGGTGCGCCAGGACCGTGGAATCCTTGCCCCCGGAGAGGGCCAACAGAGGTCGACTCCGCTCGGGGGTGCAGGCGTGAGCACGCAGACAGCGGGCGACCCGTTCGAGGATGGGTTCTTTCCGCGTGCGCGAGCGTGGGGAGGGACCTGCAGTCGTCATGTCGGACTCATACCTCAAGCTCGGTGGGAAGAGGATGGTTTTTTCTGTTTACACGGCGAAGTCGGCACCTGTACACTCTCGCCGCTCTTCCGAGGCTTGCTGTACCGGACTGGAGTGCAGCTTCGGACCAGTCGATCGATCGCACTGACGATCGGGGGCGGGAGGAAGAACGTGACGCCAAGGGAGGTCGGGCGAGGATGAAGAAGGACTACGGGAAAAAATACATCTGCTTCCAGTGCAATTGTGTCTTCTACGACTTGGGCAAACCTTTGCCCTTGTGTCCGAAGTGCGGAGCAGATCAGAACCTCGCTCCGGTGCATACCAAGAAGACCGTTACCACCATGGCCCAGGTCAGCAGTAAACGGAAAGACATCGAGGAAGAGGAAGAGCCTCATATGGGCGAATTCGGGGACTACCTCGACGAGGTCGAGCTGGACGCTCCGGACGCTGAGGTCGATGGCGACTTCGAGGCCGAAGAGGAAGAGTGATGCGGCAGTACTCCGACAAACGCGAGCGCTGCCGCCTAGGACTACGTCTCGATGCCATAGCTCAACTTCGCGAGCAGGGACGCACCGCGCAGCCTGACCCGGTGCAGGCCGCGACGCTGGCAGAGTTGGCCGGGGTCGACGCCTTCGTCTGTCACCTCAGGGTGGACCGGCGACACATCCAGGACCGGGATGTCCGGCTGTTGCGCAAGGTCAGCGGCGTTGACCTCATCTTGCAAGTGGCTCCTACGGCAGAAATGCTCTCCGTGGCCATGGAGATCAAACCCGACTTGCTCCTGTTCGTGCCCGAGGTCGAGGGGGAACGAGCCCTCGAGGGACGTGCCGCAGAGCTCGATCTTGATCTGCTCGGCGTATACTGCCGTAAAGCTGTAGAAGCGGGACTCCATACCGGGGCTCTGATACCTGCAAGGGTGGAACAGGTTCGAGCCGCGCGAAAACTCGGGTTGGAAGTGGTTGAACTGCACACCGGACGGCTGCTCGAAGTGGATGGCGAGGAGCGGCGAGCCGAGTTCCGGCAGATAGAAGAATGTCTACGCCTGTGCGAGAAGATTGAGCTGGACGCCGCCCTAGGGCATGACCTCGGTCTCGGCGAAGTCCGCGAACTCTTGACCATCGGTGCACGGGAGTTCTGGCTTGGTCACTCCCTGGTCGCCCGGGCGCTCTTCCTCGGTCTGGAACGAGCCTGTCGCGACGTGGTCGACCTCCTTCGGGCTCATTGACGTGGGCGCCCTTGGGCCACGTCCCCTCCTCCTCACCGTAGGTCCACTCCTCCTGGTCCTCACCGGTCTAGGAGGTTGTCTCCGGCTCACCTTCGCCGAGGCTGCACTCGAAGTCACGTATTTTGGCTATGCTTCCTTCCTGATCGAGGACCCTCATGCCGAGGTCTCCTTGCTCCTCGATCCCTGGAGTGAGGCGCTCCAGAGGCACAAGGTCAGCGACGAGGTACTCGCATCGGTCGACCTGATCTTCATCTCCTGTAGTCTGAGCGGCCACTACGATCCCTCGATGCTGAAGCGCTTGCGCAAGCTCAATCCCGCCTCGAGGGTGGTCACCAGTGCCGAGGTCCAGGCCAGGCTCGAACGAGAGCGGATCTATGCCGAGGTCGCCTTGAATGGTAAGAACCTCGAGCTCGGCGGCCTACAGCTCCGCTTCACCCCGGCCCAGGTCGAAGCCGAGAACTTGGTGGTCGGAGCCGCAGGTCTGCTGCTCATCGCCGGCCAGACCGCGGTGTACTACACCGGACCGACCCGCTATTTCGACCCGTTCGTCCTCGAACTGACGCAGGACGTGGACCTGCTCCTGGTCCCCATCACCGGGCAGCATCGCACCATGGACTTCTTCGAGGCAGGCAAGTTTGCCAAACGGCTCGCTCCAGCCCGGGTTGCTCCTTTCGGTTACGTGAGCTGGGCGCGGCAGCGCACGACCTTCCCCGAGGACTTCTTGCGACAGTTCACGGATCCGGGCCCACCGAGACCCCTGCTCCTCGAGGAAGGTCAAGTTCTGCGGCTGTAAACGCGGGCGGGTCAGGACCTCCGGTTCGGAGGAGTACCCTCTATCCAGGGAGCGAGCTCGGAGGTCGGCATGGTCGTCCCGTGCTTGGCGAGGTGCTCGACCAATCGTTCCGTCCCCACTTCGGTCAGAAGGGAGAAGAAGGCCTCGACGATCGTCGCGTCGAATTGTTTACCGCGGTTCTTCCTCAACTCGAGGACGGCATCGTCGTGCGAGAGGGCCTTGCGGTAGGAGCGATCCGAGGTCATGGCATCGAAGGAATCGGCCACGGCCAGGATGCGGGAGCCGAGCGGAATGGCCTCCCCGGCGAGCCCTTCCGGATAGCCCGTGCCATCGAAATGCTCGTGATGATAGTAGATCACCAAGCTCAGCTCGGCCAACGAAGAGATGGGTTCGAGGATTTTCCTCCCATACTCGGGATGGAGTTTGAACATCTCGGTTTCTTCGCGGCTCAACTTCCCTGTCTTGTTGATCTTCTTCGTGTCGATGCCGAGTTTGCCGATGTCATGGAGCAACGCCGCGCGATGGATCCTAGCGGTATCTTCCTCGCTCAACCCGAGCCGTCCGCAGATCAACGTCGCATAGGTTGCCACCCGTTCGGAATGACCCTGCGTGTATTTGTCCTTCTGTTCCATGGCCACGGCAAAACTCTGCATGGTCTCGTTGAAGGAGCGTTCGAGGTTTTCGTTCAGCCTGGCGTTCTCCAGGGCGTGAGCGACCTTGCTCGCCAAGATGTACAAAGCCTTGCGCTGCCGCTCGGTAAACCGACGTTCCGCGGCGCGGTTCAGCCCGGCGATAAAGCCGACGACCTGGTTCTTGGTCAGCATCGGGACTGCTACGAAAGAACTCAAGCCCTCTCCCTCCGGCACGCGGAGGTAACGGTCGAGACGTTCCGTCGGTGGGGGCGAAACGAGAATGCAGCGCCGATGGTTGAAATCGTCGAGCAGGACCTCCAGACAGAGTTCGGGCCAAGGTTGGGCCTCCTCCTCCCGCTGTCGGCTCCCCTGCAAGGCGAACCTCCCATCAACACCCCGCAGGTAGAGGGCTGCTTGTTCGGCCTGGAGGTGTTCGAGGGCGGAGCCGAGAAAGATGTCCAAGATGGCCGCGGTGCTGGTCGAGGTGTTGATGCGTTCGTTGACATGGTACAGGGCGACCAACTCGTTGAGCTGTTCGTTCTGTTGCTGGAGGCGTTGCCGTTCCAAGCCCCGGCGGATGGTGAAGACCAACTCCGGCACTTTGAAGGGCTTGAGGACATAGTCATAAGCCCCGCGTTTCATGGCCTCGATGGCGGTCTCGATGGTACCGTACCCGGTCATGAGCAGCATGATCATCTCGGGATAGGCTTCGCGAACCCGCTTGAGCAACTCGAGACCATCCATGTGAGGCAGCTTCATGTCGGTCAGGACGAGGTCGAAGGAACGTTCGGCCAGAAGGGCCAAGGCGGTGGGGGCATCGCCGACCGCTTCGACCTCGAAGCCCTCGAGGCTGAGGAAATCGACGAGGATGTCACGTATGGATTGTTCGTCGTCAATGACTAGGATGCGGTCTCGTTGCATGGATCATCATCTCAGGTGTCGGCAGGGGAGGCCCTCCTCGCACCTCGAGAGGGTAGCCCAGGGACGGGGGGTTGTACAGGAATATTGCAGCGAGGCCGGGCCCGGCAGCGGCCAGCAGTCCTACGAGCAGCGATGCAGAAACTCCTGGAGCTGCTGCACCGAGGTGCCGATATAAGAAGGTGGGGATCTTCGGGCATAGGAAGGGAGAGACACCATGAGCGATGCAATCGGGACGAGTCTCCATGGGGTACTTCATGGGAAGGACCTCTTTGCAGAAGCTGTCGGCACGCTCGTGCGGGCCGCGGGCCGTTTTTCCAGTGCTACGCCTTCGGACGTCCCTCGAGGAGGCGAAACGGACCTGGCCGAGGCAGCGGTCCGCGTGACCATCTCCAAGGTCGGAGTCGAGGCCAACCTCGCCGCTCTTGCCGCGGCGCTCGAACTCGAGGACGAGACCCTGCGCCTGCTCGACCCCAACAGGTCACGAACCAGGTCCTCATAGCCGGGAGCCCTCGGTTGACAGGGTCGCGGACTGGGTGGTAGACCGTTACATCAGCGGCAACCACGCTCCAGGAGTGGCCCATGCAGCAAGCCCGCATCATCCGAAAATACAAGAACAGGAAGCTGTACGACACCACGAACAGCAGGTACGTGACCCTGGGCGAAATTGCCCTACTGCTCAAGCAGGGTATTGATATCAAAGTATTGGACCACCAGAGCGAGGAGGATCTCACCGGCACGGTGCTTTCCGAGATCCTCTGCGATCAGGAGAAGAACCACCAGAGCATTGTATCGCTCGGAACCCTGAACAACCTCATCCGCGCCAAGGGTAGCACCGCGTACGAGTTCATGAAGCGCTTCATCGTGATCAGCTTGGGCGAGGACGGCGACCGCAACCTCGAAGCCCAACGCTATATCGAATCCCTCATCGATCGCACCGTCTTGACCCCGACCGAGGGGAAGAGTCTCCTACGCGAGCTCCAACAAAGCGAGAAAGCCGCGGCCGACGAGCTCGAACGTCAGATCGGCGGCGTCGTCGAGGGGCGTATTTCCCGTTCCCCCGGCCTGGATCGACTCCAAGAACGCCTGGACCGCCTTGCCTCGGCCGCCGAGCAACTCGAGAAAAAACTGGGCTGAGCACCAACCCTCGATTAGACTGGGCCGAGGTCATCGGATTGGCTCCCTATGCACTGGCCGCTACGTCTTGACAGGTTCCGCCGCACGGGCGCTCTCGCCGCCAACGCGCTGCGCTCCAACCTCGGACCGCTTCCCCACCCCTACAAACTGACCCTGGCCGTCACCGAACACTGCACCATGCGTTGTGCCACATGTGCTATCTGGCGACAGGCCCCGCGCAGAGCGTGTAGCTTCGAGGAACTCGAACGCCTGTTCACCCGGGCGAGACGCTTCAACTGGATCGACCTCACCGGTGGCGAACCCTTCCTGCGCGAAGATCTGGTCGAGGTCGTGCGGGTCATCCTCAGTACCAACCGCGACCTGGCCTTCCTGCACCTCCCGACCAACGGCACGGACCCACCGAGGATCCTTTCCGCGGTCCAGGGTATCCTGGCCCTCGGTCCTCCCCGCTTGTCGCTCACGGTCAGCCTGGACGGCGACGAAGCCCTTAACGACCGGCTCCGCGGCCGTCGCGGGGCCTTCCGCCTCCAACTCGAGACCTACCGCCGACTCCACGCGCTGCCCGGGGTCGAGGTGGTGCTCGGCACCACCCTGTCCCGGTTCAACGTCCGACACCTCGACGACCTCTGCGCCGCGGTCGCTGCCCGGTGTCCCTGGTTCGGTCCCAACGATCTGCATCTCAACCTGGCCCACCGCTCCGAGGTCCTCTATCGCCATACCGGTTCGACAGCCTTCACCCCTCCTTACGCCGATACCGTCGCCGCGGTTCACCGTCACCTGAAGCGGCGAGCCGCCCGGTGGAGCGCCGGGGAGGTCTTGGAACGCTCCTACCTGCGCGGCGTCGAACCCTATCTCCACACCGGCAGCACCCCCTTGCCCTGCCGAGCCCTGACGTCGTCTTGCTTCATTGACGCGGGAGGAACCGTCTTTCCCTGCACGGGGTTCGCCAGTCCGGTAGGCCGGCTCGCCGAGCACGATTTCGACCTGCTCCGCTTGTGGCGTTCGGACCGAGCAGCCGAA
>Ga0156395_1025_pt1 | contig 24833 bp, 21 predicted proteins | sample RifOxyA3_FD_108039 | JGI IMG/M metagenome (GOLD analysis project Ga0156395, IMG submission 108039) | Deltaproteobacteria bacterium RIFOXYA12_FULL_61_11 | reverse complement strand
ACTTTCCGCTCATGAAGCTGAGAAACAAGCTCAAGATCGCCCGCGTCGTCAACGGAGACCTGACCCAGGAACAGTTGGCGAGCGAGGTGGGCTGCTCCCGCCAAACGATCAACTCTGCCTGAACGAACTCTCTGATCCACCTGCAGCAGACGCGAGTTGCTGGGTCGAGGTCAGCTCCGATCTGAGCTTCTCTGCACCCTGCCCGGAACAGGCATTCACCCCGACAGTGGGGGCACCTGCACCGATGGGGTCGCCGGCCTGCACAACCACCCCATCAACTGCGTGGAGTGGGAACAGGCTCGGACCTATTGTTTGTGGTTGAACGGAGAACTGCCGACCGAAGCCCAATGGCAGTATGCGGCTCGGGGAGACGAACTTCAAACCTGGCCATGGGGTGAGTTGTACCCCTCTTACGACAATCCGGACCTCGCCAACTGCAACCAGTACTACTGTTACGACGAGTATCCGGAGACCGCTCCGGTCAATGCCTTCCCCAACGGTATCTCGCCCTTTGGTCTCTACAACCTTGCCGGGTACGTCGGAGAATGGGTCTTCGATTGGTATTTCGAGTACTTCCCGATTTTCCCCGAGACCTATCCTACCGGTCCAGTCTCTGGGACGGCGCGTGTACTCCGGGGTGGGAGCTATCGTTCAAACTACAATTATCCCAATTCTCTCTCGGTGATTGCTCGGTCCGAAGATACCCCGACCGATCGTAACGATGACGATGGTTTTCGCTGCGCCGCGCCAGCACTCCCCTAACTGACCAACGCCAACTCATTGCGGCGAACCACATATAACAACCACGTTGAGCAGTCTACCGTTACCTTGTTCACGCCCACAGTTTGACAACCCAGCTTCGATCGACCAGCATGGCCGAAATACCCAGGTGAGTAACACCCGAGACAGGAGAGATCCGCCATCCTTCCTGCGATGCCGGCGAGGCGGGAATGTGCGAACGATCTCGGGGGAAATCGATCGAGGAAGAACAGCGAAGATGGGTTGCCTTTTCATGCTCGTGGTGATCGCGACCGGGTTTTTCGCCGCTTCGGCCCGGGCCTGTGGGTGCCCTCCGGCCTACAGCTATTGCTATTGTCACCCGACTTGGTCGGTGGAACAGCACGCGGTCAACAGTTGCAGCAATGTTCCGTACCTCTCGCCATACAACGATACCGGGGTCAACCTGCGCTTGCTTCTGCTCGACGAGGGCTTGGCCAAGCTCGAGATACAGCCAGACGAATTGGATGGTTGGGTCAATAACCCTTGGGAGTGGGAAGAGTATCAGTACGGACAAGTACCATTCCATGCCCGGGTTTTCCTCAAGCAGTATTTTCGCAGTCTGGACACCGATGATGATGAAGGAGGGCAGTATCCTCCGAGTTACGAATCGGCCGAGGGCACGCCCTGGATCACCCTCGACACCGGGCAGGTCGCGTTCGAGAAGGCACTCGAGGCGGCCGTGGAGGTGCCGGTCGAAGAACGAGATCTGCTGATTCGTACGCGACGAGATCTCTGGCAAACCCTGTTCACTCTGCACGAGCGCGGCGAATCTACCTCTGAGATTCTCGACAAGACCTTCGTCCGCCGCATCGCTTCCCCGGCAGGCACCCATTTCCTCGCTTACCTTCAGGCGGTCTTCGCCTTTTACACCGAGCGTTATTCCGAAGCGAAGGCCCTGTTCACTGCCCTACAAGAGTGCGAGCAGCCTTGGGTCCGGGAAACGGCCCACTACATGATCAGCCGCACGGCGTTGCTTCACGCCGAATGGTCAGGGAATCGTATTCAACAGAATAACGATGGAAGTTCCTATACTCTATGGACAAAAGCCTCGATTGATACAACCCTGCTCGGCGAAGCGGTGCAGGCGATCCGGGGCTATCTGCAACGGTATCCGTCAGGCCGCTATGCCGCCTCCGCCCGGGGGTTCTTTCGCTGTTGCTACAGTCTGGCCGAAGATTACCCGGCCTTGATCGAGGAGTATCGGTGGCAGTTCGAGCATCTCGATTCAGCCCAGAGCAATCTTACCGTGTCGAGGTTCGCGGAGGAGGTGCCGATCACCCTGCCGACGCACGCCCAAGCCGCCCTGCTCAGGTTTTGGCTCCCGTTGGCATGTAACGATCTGTACCGGATGCGACGCCACAGCGATAACGCATTGAGCTTAAACGAGCTGCAAGCGCAGCGCCCGGCCTTCATCGGGCACGAGGAAGTGTTCGAGTACCTGCTCGCCGCACACCACTACTTCATCCGCCGAGCCCCCGGGCAAACCCTCACCGTGCTGAACCGCAACGAGCAGAGGAGTACAGGGTACACCGCGTTCAGCAGCCGCGTCCTTCGCGGTCTGGCCCTCGAGGCGACCGGTGAACACCGAGCTGCCCGTAGATACTGGGAAAAACTTCTCAAGGAGGCATCGTCTCAACTCCTGCAATCGGAAACCCTTCAATTGGCCTTGGCGCTGAACTACAAGCAGAGCGGCGAGGTCGGCAAGGCCTTCGATGCCGGCTCTCCGATCGTCGATCCGTATCTCCGCAATGCGCTTCTCCATTTCGAAGTTACCGCCCCGCTCCTGCGCAAAATCGCGATTACACAGCACAGCTCGGTCCAGGAACGACACCGTGCGGTCTTCTTGTTATTGTACGGCCACTTGATCAAGGGCAAGTACAAGGCCTTCGTGCGCGATCATGCCCTGCTCGGGACCTTACCCGCCCCTCCTGAACGTTCACCAAACAAGTGGTGCGGCGACCGTTCGCCGGACGTTACGCTCTTCTCCTGGAGCGGGGAAGACCTCAAAGATGGTCTGCGCTGCCCATCTATTGTGAAAATTGCCACAATCCTCGCCGCCGACCCCCAGAATCCCTATGGTTTGCTGTGTCTGGGCGATTTCGTGCTCTTCAACGAACGGGAACACGACGTCATCTGGTTCGAACCATGGGGAATTGAAGACAAGCGTCGCCCGTCAAGCGCGCCCGTGCCCAGATTAGGCGTCGGGCCCGATCCGATACCGGGCAAGGTCTTCAGTCGCGGTGAAGCCTACAAGGCAGTCTTGGCGAGGAGCGACGCGCCACCCGACCTGCAGGCCTATGCCCTCCATCGATTGGTCAAATGTTATGCTCCGGCAGGTATCAATCACTGCGGCGATCGAGACGTTCCCAGAGCAGTGCGCAAGGCCTGGTTCACGGCCTTGAAGACAGAGCACGGCCGGACGGTATGGGCGAAGAGCCTGCCCTACTACTGGTGAGATCGATGCAGCTTAGTCTTACCGTCTTGCTGCTTTCTGCGATGTTCCCGTTGTTGCCATGTTACGCGACAGTGGTCGATGCCGAGGCCCATACCTCGTTCTGGCTGTGGGGCGGCGTCGAGCCTCAACCCGCTCTGCGCAGAGCCGAACACCTCTATGTGTTGCAGGGCTACGTGCACCAGGAGCGACGAGCACGAGGAATACGGACGGTGGTCGAGACCCAGGGCCCGGCGGTGCGCCATATGGGCGAGTGCAAGGTGTGGCTGGTCTATCGGACCGAAACCCTCGAGTGGTCCCCCGAGATAGCCACGGGCATCGTCAGACGCCTCGGTATCTGGCGCATGGCGGGCAACGAGGTGGTTGGTTTTCAGGTCGATCACGACGTGAGCACGCGCCTCCTTCCGGCCTACGTCGAATTTCTTCGCCGTCTACGGGCGCAGGTGCCGCGATCATACCGTCTGAGCATCACCGGCTTGCTCGATTGGAGCAACCATGGCGAGGTTCAAGCCTTGGCCGAGCTGGCCACGGTGGTCGACGAGGTGGTCGTTCAGACCTACCAGGGCAGCGCGACGATCCCCAACTACCGGAGCTATCTCGCCGGACTCAAGCGGTTGACCTGCCCTTACAAGATTGGCCTGATCCAGCATGGCGAGTGGACCGAACCCGCCGAACTTCTCAGGAACCCCTGGTTCCGTGGGTACGTCGTATTTTTGATGAATCGGAAATAGCACCTCCCCACGAGCACCGCCCCACGTAGAGCACCGCCCCACGTGAGCACCGCCCCACGTAGAGCACCGCCCCACGTAGGACTTCGGGTCGTCGAACTGCCATGTTGGGCATCGTGAGCCTGGAACCCACTTGCTGCCCAAAGAGTATGTTTACGGCTGGTTCTCGTGTCGATCCAAACCGCGGGCGCACCTCGGCGCTCTTCGCGCGGCGCTCGTAAGACGGCCAAAACATCGGCTCAGTCTTTTTTCGAAGCGGCGGCGTCGGAAGTAGTGAGGCGCAGTTTCCGGGCTTGGCGCAGCGCCCGGTGGTGCTCGCCAACCGCGATCAACAGCAGTTCGGTGCGGGACAGGGTGAACTCTGTGGAACCGAAAAAATGCCTCGATGGTTCCAAGAGATCGTCGTCTTTTCCCGTTCCCTCCAGGCGCTGGGCCTCGACCATCTCCCGATATACCGCTGCGCGGTCCTCGTCGGAATCGCCCAGGCTTATCCAGGCTTCTGAGGTGTCGAGTCGAGGGTCCTTCCTGATCCCCGCGTAATGATGATAGCCGCTGAAGCGGTAGTTTTGGGGCAGTGTCCTGGACTTGCTATGCCAGCGGTTCAGCGCCAGGTACACCTGCAGCCTCAGCACAGCCTCGTCCGTCTCTTCCACCACCTGGGCCTTGACGCGCAACTCCACCACTGAACCGGTCCTGCCGATGGCGTGGTTGAGCAGCTTGGCGAACGAGGTATTCACACTCTGCAGGAAGGTAGAGAACTCCCCGACCGTGCGAATGCGGATAAAGAAATGAAAGTGGTTATCCATGAGTGCCACATCAACCAGACTGATTCCATAGTACTTTTTCTTATCAGCCAGGATATTCAGGTAGAGTTCTTTGAATTTCGGGTGGCGCAGGAGGTACTGCCGGGCGTGGTCGGTACACTGCCAGTAGGCGTGGACCAAGGCACCGTCGTGGAGTTGCAGGTCGCGGCGGACGCGGGTGTTGGTGATCGGGCTCATGGCTTGATCCCGAAGCACACCACGCGCCATAGATGATCGTCTATGAAAAAAGATACTTATCGATTGACGATCAGCAATCGTTCAAGAAGGCGAATCGGCAACCCGAAGTCCAACATCGTGCGAGAGAGAGGAGGAAAGGAAACCGAGATGAAAAATTAAAGCTCAATAATGTCTTTTATACTTGACATAATGACCGCCATACATTACTTTCCGCTCATGAAGCTGAGAAACAAGCTCAAGATCGCCCGCGTCGTCAACGGAGACCTGACCCAGGAACAGTTGGCGAGCGAGGTGGGCTGTTCCCGCCAAACGATCAACTCCATCGAGAAGGAGCGCTTCGTCCCCTCGGTGGAGCTTGTCTTGCGGATAACCCAGCGCCTCGGCGTGCGGGTCGAAGAGGTCTTTTTCTTGGAGGAGGACTGATGCCCCCGCACACCTTGCTTCTGAGAATGTTCGTCTTTGCCTCGGCCATCTTGTATCTCCTTGCCGATTGGCGGGACCGGCGACGGCCCCAGGACGAACGAGAACATCTGATCAAGCTCAAGGCCGGCACCGTTGTTCAAAATCTCTCCGTGGCCATGCTGGTCGGCGCAACCGGGTATTATCTGCACGACCCGGGGGTAGACGCGATCTACTGCATCGTCGCCATTGCCGGCAGCCTGATCTACGGCAACCTCGTGGGTACGTGGTGGTACCGGCGACAATTGTAACCTTCTCGCCCCAGGAGGAACCATGTACGCACAACTCGTCTCCTATCTCCGTAGCGGCCGTCTCAAAGGTGATCTCGTCTTCCTCGGTGTGCTCCTCTGCCTCCACAGCTCCGTGTTCGCCTCCTACGTCGTTCCTACAGGATCGATGCAACCGACCATCCGCGAGGGCGAACGCTTTTTCGCCAACAAGCTGGCGTACCGCCTGAAGCTACCCTTCACCAAGATGACCCTTGTTCGTTGGGCCTTGCCCGAGCGCGGCGACATCATCGTGTTCAAATATCCCCAGGACGAAGGGCAGATCTTCACCAAAAGGGTCGTCGGCCTACCCGGGGACCGCGTCCTGCTCCGCGACAAGCGGGTCTATCTCAACGGGGAAATCCTCACAACCCACAGGGTCGAAGAACGTCAGGGCAAGGTATTCGAAGAGGAAATGCTCGGCGAAAAGAACCATGCCATCATGCACCTGCCCCAACCCACTCCCCTCGACACCACCAGAGAATTCACCGTCCCCGAGAACATGCTGTTCGTGCTCGGCGACAACCGCGACAACAGCGCGGACAGCCGGATCTGGGGCTTCGTACCCCAAGAGAACGTCGAGGGCGAACTCATCTGGCGTTGGTTCGCCTTTCGGGAACAAAGCTGGATCCCGGCACTCGAACGGTTCGGTTTCGTCGAATAACGCTGCAATCCCCAACTCCGTCCAGAGTTGTGGTGATGGTGTACAGGCTGGGCGACCTTTGCAACCAAGAACGATGATCCCGCACCGCCGATTTCCTTCCTTCCTCGATGCAGGAAAAATATTGAAATAATACCATAATGTTATTCTGTCAACCCGCGGCACTGGTCTTGCAATCGGCGGAACAGTCGAGAGTACCCCATACTGGACGGTTCATCATGTACTACCTACTTCCAAGCCTACTGCTGCTCTTCACCGCCCTCACCGCCACCGCCGAAGAACCGACGGACGAGCTGGGGCAATTACTGGAAGAAGAGCTTGCCCTCGCGCGAGAGATCTTGCACAGCGAGAACCTACTCGAAATCCAAGAGGGTGTGACCCTCCAAGAACGGGTCGAACAACTGGAGCAGACCCGGACCAAGCTCAAACGCACTACCATCAACACCACCTCCGTCTTCCGGTCCGAGACCGAGGCGTCAAGGGCAGAACACCAACTGGCCATCGTCCACATCGCCCGGTCGATCCTTGCCGCAGAGATCCGTGAACCGCTCTTCCTGAAATGCAAGCTCAACCGTGAAGGCCTCGATTTCTCACTCAAGTTCCCAAAGAAGACGAAGCTCCTCTACGGAAGCGGTCGGATCGTCATGTACTTCACCGATGAACTGGCAGCCTACACCCTGACCGGGTCTCTTGAGGGTCCCATCGTCATGAAGGTTTCCCTCCTTCAAGAGGTCAAAGACATGGCAGCCGCACGGGTCCGTACCTCCGCTCGGCACGAATCCAAACTCGTCCGGGATATCCTGTTGGTAAAAGAACTCGATGAGGCGCATTCCTCCGCTTCGACACGCTCGAGGACCTACCTCGATCAATTCATACTGCGCCTTCAAGAAGCCCAGGAAGCCCTCGCCAGCGACCTCGCCGAACTCCGTTGAGCCGTCGTCCCCCTCTGCCCAAAGCCGAGAAACACGCGGTCGTTCCTTATACTCGGGTGGAATGTTGCCGGTTCTATCTTCAGGCAGAGCGGACATCACCCGGTACTCGGTGGGAACTTGACCAAAACTGACGATTATTGATAGAAATATGTCAGTGCACTGACAGTATTCGCAAGAATGCACATTGAACGAACGCAACACCAGGTCATCGCCACGCTGCTCGAACCTGGTAAAGTTGTGTTGCTCTATGGCCCCCGCCGTTGCGGCAAGACCACCTTGCTGCATCGCTACCTCGAGACCGTCCAGGTGCCGTATCGCTACTATGACGGCGATGATCTCCTGGTACGCCAGGAACTCGGCAGCCAATCCATTCCCCGTTTGGTCGAACTGGTTGGTGATACACACTTAGTCGTCATCGATGAGGCGCAACGTATCCCGGAGGTGGGTCTCAACCTGAAAATCCTGGTCGACAATACCTCGGCCATGATTTTGGCGACAGGTTCTTCCTCCTTCGATCTGGCCGGCCACACCTCCGAGACGCTCACCGGCAGGAAATTCGTGCTCCGTCTTTTTCCCCTGGCGCAACTCGAGCTCGTCGCCCGGGAAGATCCTCTCCGAACCAAAGCCAACCTGCCCAGCCGGTTGATCTACGGTTCGTATCCCGAGGTTGTTCTTGCCGAAGATCTCGTCCGTCGCAGCCGCTTGCTTGGAGAATTGGTCGGTTCGTACCTCTACAAGGACGTGCTCGAACTCGAGGGAGTACGTCACGCCGACAAGTTGGTCCGCTTGCTCCAACTTCTCGCTTTTCAAGTTGGCGCGACCATCTCGACCAACGAACTCGGTACCCAACTTGGTCTGAGCAAGAACACGGTGGAGCGCTATCTCGACCTCTTGGAACGCTGTTTCGTTTTGGTGAGTCTCGGCGGGTTCAGCCGTAACCCACGGAAAGAAATCAGCAAGAGCCGCAAATACTATTTTTGGGATTGTGGTATCCGCAATGCCGTGATCGGTAATTTCAATCCGCTCGAGCGCCGTGACGACCTCGGCTGCTTGTGGGAGAATTACCTGGTCACGGAGCGGTTGAAATATCTCGAGTATCGCGAGCTTTTTGCACGAGCTTCTTTCTGGCGGACCTATGCCCGTCAGGAATTGGATTGGGTGGAAGAACGGAACGGCACAATCCATGGGTACGAGTTCAAGTGGAATCCCAAGAAAGGCCGCCCGCTCCGCGCCTGGCAAACTGCCTACCCCGAAGCCGGTTACACCGTCGTGCATCCGGGCAATTATCTCGAGTTCATCACCGGACCAACGGATGCAACAGATTGAAGATGCTTATCGCGGTAAGAACCCGAGGTTCCGCAGGGGTTCGTGAGGTACATTCGATAGCGAAATCCAAACCGGTACCTATTCCGAAACTCAGGTCTCTCCCTCGCCGGGCGGTGATGGTTTCGACAAACTCGCCCCGATGAGATCCGAAGACTGAAAAGACCCTACCCCGCTTTGCGTTTGAGCTTATCCAGGGCAACGAGGGCTTCCAGTGGGGTCAAGCGCAGGACATCGAGGCGGCGCAGTTCCTCGATCACCTCGTTCGGAGGCGGAGGGGCGAAGAGCTGGAGCTGCCCGGTCGGGGGTTCCGCTGCGGTGGTTCGGCTCTCGGCGAGGTTGGGGCGACCGTAGTGGTCCAGCTCTCCGGCCTCGAGGTTGCGGAGGATCTCGCGGGCGCGCAGGATGACCAACTCGGGCAGGCCCGCCAGCCGAGCGACCTCGATGCCGTAACTGCGGCTGATGGCTCCCTCGACCAGCTTGCGCAGGAAGATGACGCTGTCTTGCCATTCCTTGACCGCGACGTGGTAGTTGCGCACCCGTTCCTTGACCCTGGCGAGTTCGGTCAGCTCATGGAAATGGGTGGCGAACAGGGTCTTGCCGCGCACGTGATCGTGGAGGTATTCGGCGATGGCCCAGGCCAGGCTCAGACCGTCGTACGTGCTGGTCCCCCTGCCGATTTCGTCGAGGACGATCAGGCTGTCGCGGGTCGCGTTGCGCAGGATATTGGCCGTTTCGGTCATCTCGACCATGAAGGTGCTCTGCCCGCGGGAGATGTTATCCGAGGCGCCGACCCTGGTGAAGATGCGATCGACCAGGGGTAGCTGGGCCCGGCTCGCCGGGACGAACGAACCGAGCTGCGCGAGGAAGGAGATGAGTGCGACCTGGCGGATGATGGTGGATTTGCCGGCCATGTTCGGCCCGGTGATCAGCAGGAGCTGTTCTTCCTCGCAATCGAGCTGCACGTCGTTGGGGATGAAGCGCTCTTCGCGTAACCCGACCTCGATGACCGGATGACGGCCGTCCTCGATAATCAACCGGCCGTCCTCGCGGAACTCCGGCCGCACGTATGAGCGCTCCTCCGCCAGGGTTGCGAAGCAGAGGAGAACGTCGAGCGAGGCCACGGCCCTGGCCACGCGGCGCACCGCCTCGGCCCGCTCTGCGAGGCGGGTTCGGACCTGACAGAACAAGTCGTACTCGAGCCCGCGGCGACGCTCATCGGCTTCGAGGATCTTGTTTTCCTGTTCCTTGAGCGCCTCGGTCACGAAGCGCTCAGCTCCGGCAAGGGTCTGTCGGCGTTGGTAGTCCTCGGGCACCAGCTTGAGGTTGGTCCGGGTGACCTCGATCGAGTAGCCGAACACCCTGTTGTACCTGACCTTGAGCGAAGAGATACCGGTGCGCTGACGTTCTTGTTGCTCGAAGCGGAGGATCCAGTCCCGGCCACCGTGCTGGATTTCCAAAAGCTCGTCCAGCGCCGGGTCATAGCCCTGCTTGATCACCCCCCCCTCGGTCAGCGAGAGGGGGGGATCGTCGACAATGGCCCGTTCGAGCAGGTCGACCTCGGAGGCAAAATCCTGAAAATGGGCTACCAGCTCTCGGGTCAGCTCCGGGTCGAGGTCGAGCAGCGCAGTGCGTAGCTCGGGCAAGAGGGCCAAGCCGCGCCGCAAGGCGACCAAGTCCCGGGCATTGACGGTGGCTGTGACCACGCGACCGATCAGCCGCTCCAGGTCGGACATGGTCGAGAGGAGAGTACGCATCCTCTCCCGCAGCAACGGCTCGTTCAGGCTGCGCTCAACCAGAGCCTGCCGCCGCTCCAGAGCCTTACGATCGCGCAGGGGGAAGAGGAACCACTCTCTGAGCAACCGCCCTCCCATGGCCGTGGCGGTGCGATCCATCACTGCCAGGAGGTTGCCGCTGCGGCGTTCCCCGTGGATGGTCTGGAACAACTCGAGGTTCTGCCGAGAATAGTGGTCCACAACCAGGAAATCGGCAGGGTAGAAGGGCCGCAAGGTGCAGATCTGCAAAAGCATGGAGGGCTGGACCTCTCGGACGTAGGCGATGATCGCTCCAGCCGCCTCGAGACCCGGGCGCATGCCTTCCAGGCCGAACCCAGCCAAATTGTCGTTGCCGAGGCGCTCTACCACGGCAGCGACGGCCCGGTCGTACGAGAATGCCACGGCCTCGAGATAGTGCAACGCTTTGACTTGTACTGGAGAGACCAGTCCCTCGGACTCCAGGCGACGGTCGAGCAGGACTTCGTTGGGACCGAGCCTCGCGACCTCATCCCGGACCAAGTCGGGGTCGGCCAGCTCGGTGGCCCGGAAATCGCCGGTGGAGATATCGATGCTGGCCAAACCATAGAGTCCCTCTCTGCACGTCAGACAGAGCAGGTAATTATTGGTACGTTCGTCAAGTTCGTCGAGTTGAAGCCCGGGGGTGATGACCTTGGTGACCTCGCGCCGGACCACGCCCTTGGCCAGCCGGGGATCCTCCACCTGCTCGCAGATGGCCACCTTGAGTCCGTGCTCGAGCAGCTTCGAGACGTAGCCTCGGGCGCTATGGTAAGGAACTCCGCACAGGGGGATGTCTTTGCCTTCCTTCTTGCTGCGCGAGGTGAGGGTGATCCCGAGCAGCTTGCTCGCCCGAATCGCGTCCTCATGGAACATCTCGTAGAAATCACCGAGCCGGAAGAACAAGATGGCGTCGCGGTACTGGTTCTTGATCTCCCAGTACTGTTTCATCATCGGCGTCTGGTCCCGTTCGTCCTCGCGTTCTCGCACCTCAGCCCCCCGTCCTCGCCGCAGGAGCCTCGGGCGCCGTTGGCCGGTATACCTCTTCGAGACTGCGGAACGCTTTGTTCTTGTAGAGGTAGGAGTAGTACAGGTAGTTCCTCGTGATCAACTTCACGTACCCGCGGGTTTCCTTATAGGGGATGGCTTCGATGAACTCGGCCACCGGATAGGATCCGAAGTGCTTGATCCAGGAAGCCATGGCCGCCTCTCCGGCATTATACGCGCCCAGGGCATAGGGAAGGCTGCCGAAGCGTTCGAGCAACCGCTGGAGATACCGGATGCCGAGTTCGACGTTGGTCGCCGGTTGATGCAGATCGCTCTCCCCGATAGCCCTGTTGCCGGCCACACCTCGGGCGGTGGAAAGAAGCAGTTGCATCAAACCCCTGGCCTTGGCCGACGAAACTGCCTCGGTGCGGAACATGCTTTCCTGCCGGATCAGACTCAGCAACCAGAACTCGTCGAGGGGTTCTTTGGATGTGCCCGCGAAGAGGTTTTGGTAGGCGCGGGGATAGAGGATCGTTGCCAGATCGAAGGGCAATCGGCCACTGAAGAAGGAACCGACCCTCTCCGCGATTTGTATCGAGCGATGGTACATGCCGCAGCGGTTGGCCAGGATGGCAAGATAATAGAGGAACTGCGGGTCGGTCTCGTCCAGGCCGATGCGCCGGAGTTCCTGCTCGGCCTCCTCGAAGAAGCCGAGGGCGAGCAACCGCTCGGCCCTCGCCAAATCGCGGCGTTCGCGAAAATCCAACCTCACGGAGCGGGAGCGGGGTGCGAACTCGAGGTCCTTACGGAACATCGGTCCAAGATCGCCGATCTCCTGGATACGAGCCACAGTGCCGTAGTAGGACCAAGGGAAATATTCCATGAGGGTGTTCAGCGAGGCCAAGAAGTTGCGTCGATCGTCCAACCGCTCGTGACATCGAGCCTTCCAGTAGAGCACCGGGGTCTGGAATTGGGTGTAGCGACCTTGCGAGAGATAGGTGTCGAACCATTTGATCGCCTCGGTATAGCGTCCCAGACGGTACAGCCACCAGCCGACCTTCCAGATCGAGTGCTCGAGATATTTACTCTCGGGATACCGTTCGACCACCCGCGAGAAATAGTCGAAGGCCTTCTCGGCCTGCCCGTGGTCCTCGAACATACGGGCCAAGTCATAGGCAGCCTCCTCGGCCGAGGAAGAGCGCGGATCTCGCCGCAGAGTCTGCACATACAGCTTCTCCGCAACGTCGAGCTTTCCCGTCTCGCGTACCCTGCGGGCCAACACGAGTTGACTTGGAGCATCGAGACGGGCGATCAACCCGTACAGGTGCTCGAGGGTTTCGGCCTTGGTTTTCGCATCGGCCAGGCGGGTGAGCAGGTTTTTACCCAGGATCGTCACCACCTCTTGAAACCCTTTGACCCCACCGAACAGCTCCGAGCCCTCGGTCAACACTGTGCCGAGCGCTGCATACTCTCCCGCTTCCAAGCGCTTTTTGAAATCTGCCAGATACGCCTCGAACCCTTGGGGATGATAGGGATTTTTTGTGCCGGCCACCAGGGATCTGCCGACCTCACGTCGCAGGATCGGCGCTGCGGTCGGGAGAACGAGCCCTTGCTCTTTCAACAAGGCCGTCAACCGCTCCCGTTGTTCCTGGGACTGCTCGCGGAACAAGGACAACTCGCGGGCCAGCTCCGATGCCCGAGTCCGGAATCCCTTGGCGAAATAAGCGGTCAAGAGGTGGAAACCCAACTCGTACCGTTCGGCCTCACTGCCGCCGAGGTCGGTGTTGGAGCGCTCGAGGTAGACGATGACCTCGTCCGGTTTCTTTCTTTTCGCGGCCAACAACCCGCGCAATCGGTTGAGCCTGCGGAGCTCCTCGTCGAGTTCCGAGCAGCGCGGCGACTGCGGGTACTCGCGGCGGAGTTTCTCCAGACTGCGCTCGGCCCTCTCGAACAGCTCGCCCCCACGCTCCAGTTTACGGCCTCGCTCGAGGTAATACCGCCCGAGTTCTCGGGCACAGCGGGCCGTCCACCACAAGGTCTGATCACCGAGCAGGAAATCCGGTTTCGGTTCCTGAAGGGTCAAGCACTGCACGTTGTTGTCCGAGCGATGCTGGAGATAAGCTAGGCGCAGAGCGAGGAGATCTTTATGTTCCTGGTCCTGTGCTTTGGCATAGAGTTTCTTGGTCGCGGCAAGGGAGTTGGTGAGCGCGGGACCCCCGAGCTCTCGCAGGTCACGGGGCACGGCTTCGAAGGTATCCAGGGCGAAGGGTTCGTCTCCGGGAGCCACGGTCGGGAGGAGGGACGTGAGCAGCAAGGCCCACCCGAGTAACGCGAAGTACCCCGACATCACCGCACCAAGTCGCCTTCGTAAACGAGCTCGATCCTTCCTTCGTGATAGCCGCTCATGTCGATGCCGAGTTCGAGAGAAACCGCCTCACCCGACAGAGAGAAGCGTCCTTTCCCCTGCAGCTCGACGCGCAAGGTCTGACCGTCTTCCGCCGGTCCCTCGTACCAGGTCTCGAAGGTAAAATTGCGGCCCTCCAAGACCGCTTCGAGCACAACCTCTTCGGCGCCATCCTCGGAGACGAACAGGGGAAGGAGGAAGGAGCTGGAGAGAATCAGGACCTCATCGGTGTCCCGAGTGAACCTGAACTGTTCACTGCCGCTGGTGCCGAAGGGAAAAGCCGCGAAGAAGGCCGGGTCGTCCCGGACGACCTCGAAAGCACCGTCGTACTCCCGGTCTTGGAACCGCAAGGGCAGATGGTCCCCCTCGCAGGAGGCGAGAGCGGTCAAGAAAACGAGCGGTAGCGACCATCTCATGGGCTGATCTTCTCCCTTGCGCGTTGTTGCTCAGCCAGGTTCGCTTCGCACAAGGCCAACAACCGGGTGAGGATGAGATCCCGGTCATACACGGCGGTGCGCAGGAAGTAGTCCTGGGCCAAGTTTATCCGGCCTTGTCTGGCATGAGCAACCCCTAGACCACAGAGGGCCCGGGCATTGTGCTTGTCGAGCGCCAAAGAGCGTTGCAGGGCTTGCGAAGCCCGTGCGTAGGCGGCTCGCTCGAGCAAGGCCTCCCCCAGAAACAGGTGAACGGCGGGGTTCTCGGAGTCCTGTTCGGCTAAACGTTCGAGTTCGCCGAGTCCGCCCTCCGCAGGGCTCTCATGCGACGCCAGGAGCGCCGAGAAGAGCCGTACCTCCGGCCCATCGTCTCCGAGTTCCCGCAACGAATTCAGACTATCCCTGGCCGCAACCAAGTCGTGCTCGTCATAGGCTTGTTCGAAAGCCCGGAGCAGACGTTCCCGTCGACGCCGTCGGCCGAAGAAAACCACTGGCACTCCTCCCGAATACAGCGCCTCAGCTCTCACCCAGGACGCGCCGGATCCGTAATCCGTCCGCCGCGGTCTTCTCCATCACCGCGAGCAGAGCCCCGTCTTCTCCGCGAAAACACAGGAGACCTTCCGGCAGGGCCGAAACCTCGATCCCGCCCTCGAGCCAGCGGCCCTGTTCTCCCCGGCTGAGGAATTGGCGGACGACCGGACCGACCACGCATTGTGGCAGATGAGCGAGGATGCGATCAAGGGGAATCAGCCTCTGCAACAATGCTTCCCTGTCGCCGCGGAGGACTTCTCCGAAAGGCAGACAGGAGGAGAGTTCGCAGGGTCCATTGCGTCGTCGCACCAACTCACCGAGGTGGGAGGGCACCCCACAGGCAAGCAGGAGGTCCCGACAGAGCGTGCGCAGGTAGGTACCTTTGCCGCAACGAACCAGGAAACGAACCTGCCGGGGTTGTTGCTCCAACACGGTCAACTGGTGGATGCGCACCGTCCGTTCAGGGGCCTCGACCAGGGTACCTCGCCGGGCCAGCGTATAGAGACGTACCCCGTCCACCTTCAGGGCAGAAAAACTCGGTGGGCGTTGGCGGATGTCGCCGAGAAACCGCGGCAAGACCTCGGCCAGACGTTCCGGCGCCACAACTGCTTCCCGATCCTCGTACAGCACGTTCCCGGTTCGATCAAAACTGTCGGTATCCGTGCCGATGAGGGCCAGGGCCTCGTACTCTTTCTCCGCCTCTTCAAGGAAGGGAATGAGCTTGGTCGCTTCCTCGAGGTAACAGCACAACACCCCCTCGGCAAAGGGATCGAGGGTTCCGTCATGCCCCGCAGAACCTATGCCGAAGCTCCGCCGCAACTTCTGCAGGGCATCGTTCGAACTCAACCCGACCGGTTTATGGAGGGGGAGCATGCCCGCGGGGAGCGCGCCTCGTCGTTCTCGTCTTCCTCGACTCATCGCACGTGCCCGACCTCGCTGGGATCACGGCGGCGGGAGCTCAACATAGGTCGAGGATGGCGGTATAGAGCTGGACCTTGACCTCCTCCAGGGTGCCTCGGAGTTCGAGCCCAGAGGCATTGCGATGCCCTCCTCCGCCAAAACGGGAGGCCAGGGCGCCGACATCGATGGCTCCTTTCGAACGCAGACTGATCTTGTAGTGATGCCGCTCTATCTCGCGGAACTGCACCGCGATCTCGACCCCTCGCAGTGAGCGCGGGTAGTTGATGAGCCCATCGGTCAGGTCGCTGCCGGCACCGGTGAGTCGGAAGGTCTCCTCGCTCAACACGATCGAGGCATAGGTCCCCGGTGGCCCGACCTCGAGGGTCTGTAGAGCAGCGGCGAGGAGCCTTAACCTTGCAATTGGCTGATTTTCATAGAGATATGAACTTACGGCCCAAGGGTCGACTCCCCTGGACACAAGGTCCCCGGCGAGATGGAAGGCCTTGGCCGTGGCATTGCTGTAATGGAAGGATCCGGTATCGGTGAGCACTCCACAGTAGATCACCTCGGCCAGGGACGGATCCATGGCCAGACCGAGCTGCTCCCCCAGTTCGTGAACGACCTCGGTGGCAGAGCTTGCCTCGGGCCGCACGAGATTGACGTGGCCGAAGAAGGTGTTGGTGACGTGGTGATCGAGGTTCAAGATCGGCAGACCTTCGAGCAACGAAGTTCCCCGGCCGATCCGGTCCAGCGCGCCGCAATCCACGACCACCGCCAGATCGAAGGTCGTCCCGGTCTCGACCTTGTCGACGAGGCGATCGCTCCCCGGCATGGCGAGCAGGTTCTCGGGTACGGGGTCGTCGTTGTAGAGGGTCACCGCCAAGCCCAACCGGTCACAGATCAAGCCCATGGCCACGGTCGAGGCGATGCAATCTCCCTCGGGATTGCGGTGTCCCATGACCAGGACCTGCTGCGCACTGCTCAGCAGTTCTGCAGCAGCCTCAAGATCGGTCTTCATCACGCAATTCGAGGAGCAGCTCTTCGATCCGAGAACCGCTCCTCAGAGAATGGTCGACATGAAAGGTCAAGGTCGGGGCATACCGCATTCTCAGGCGTTCGGCGAGAATCCGTCTCAAGTAGCCGGAGGCGCTCTCAAAGCCTTGTTCTGCCTGCCGAACCCGCTCTTCATCCCCAAGGACGCTGAAGTAGATGCGCAGTTGTCGGAGGTCAGGCGACAACTCGGTCTCGGTGATGGTCACCTCTGCCAATCTCGGATCATGGACTCGCTGTTGGACGGCGCCGGCAACAATGGCCCGGGCCTCTTCCGCGACTTTTGCCGGCCGCTTCCCCGCTCTTGCCCTCATCCTCTCACCATTGACTGAGTTCGTCGAAGGCCAACACCTGGATATCGGCGTCGATGATTTCGGCGAGGAAGAGCTGTCCGACGTAACCGCGCACTGACTCGAGCAACCGCTGGAGGATGGCCCGGTCATTGCTGACCGCGGTAACCCCGAGGGTCGCGAGGTTGAGCAGATCCCCCTCGCTGACATCGGCGACCGAGAGCTTGAACCGTACAGCCACCTTGTCGCGAATCCTGGTGATCACGTTGCGCCGTTCCTTCAGGGAGTGGGCTTCGTCGATGCGGAGACGCAACCTCAATACCCCGACGTGCATCACTTCTCTCTCCCGGCCTGGTTCCCGCGACCTCAGCGGGTTTCGACGTCGGCTCGTACCTCTTTTATCTGATACGATTCAATAAGATCGCCCTCTTTGAGGTCGTTATAGTTCTCCACGCCGATACCACATTCGTACCCACTGCTCACTTCTTTGACGTCGTCTTTGAAGCGCCGCAAGGACTTGAGCTTGCCGTCGAAGAGCACCACGTTGTCCCGGATCACCCGTACGCTGCTGTTGCGCAGGATCTTGCCGTCGAGAATATACGCTCCGGCAATGGTGCCGATCTTCGGTACGGTGAAGAGTTGTCGCACTTCGGCCTTGCCGAGGTATTCTTCCTTGAGCACCGGCTCGATCATACCCCTGAGGGCCTTGGCCACCGTATCCAGCGCTTCGTAGATGATGGAGAAGAGCTTGATGTCGACGCCCTGTTCTCCCGCCAAAGCCTGGGCCCTGTTGTCCGGTCGGACATTGAAGCCGATGATGATCGCGGAAAAAGCGGCGGCCATCATAACGTCGTTACCGGTAATACCACCGGCGGCATGATGAATGACGTTGATCTTGACCGTTTCGTTGGACAACCGGAGCATTGCGTCTTTGAGAGCTTCCGCGGTCCCGTTGGTGTCTCCCTTGACGATGATATTGAGTTCCTTGAGTTTATCGTCTTGTATTTGCTGGAAGAGACCGTCGAGAGTCACCTTGACCGGTGCAGCGGAAGCCTGTTCGCGAGCCTGTTCTTTGTCTTTCCGGAGGTCTACGAGTTGCTTGCCGATCTTCTCGTCCTTGACCACCGAAATGGTATCTCCGACATTGCCGACCCCGGAGAGGCCAAGAATCTCGATGGGCCGCGAGGGACCTGCCGAGGAGATCTTGCGCCCGCGATCATCGCTGAGCGCCTTAATCTTACCGCAGACACTGCCGCACACCAGGAAGTCGCCGACCTTGAGCTGCCCCTGCTGGACAATGGCATTGATCACCTGGCCCTTGGATTTGTCCAACCGACTTTCGATCACCACGGCCTGCCCGGGAACATCCAATGAGGCGTGGAGTTCGAGGATCTCGGCCTGGAGAAGGATGGACTCGAGCAATTTGTCGATATTGGTCCGCTCTCGTGCGCTGACCTCCACGAACAGGGTCTCGCCTCCCCACTCCTCAGGGATCAACCCATGCTCGGAAAGCTGTTGCCGGATCCGGTCGGGGTTGGCCTGCGGCAGATCCATCTTATTGATGGCGACGATGATCGGTACCTTGGCTGCCTGGGCATGCTTGAGCGCTTCGATCGTCTGGGGCATCACGCCGTCGTCGGCCGCGGTGACCAGCACGACGATGTCCGTGACCTGAGCTCCGTGCGCACGCATTGAGGTAAAAGCGGCATGGCCCGGGGTATCGATGAAGGTGATGGGCTGCCCCGAAACTTCGGCCACATACGCGCCGATGTGTTGGGTGATCCCACCTGCTTCTCCCTCGGCGACCCTCGCTTTACGGATTACGTCGAGGATGGAGGTCTTGCCGTGGTCGACATGCCCCATGACCGTGACCACTGGAGGCCGTGGCGTCTTGTCTCGATCCTCGACCTCGGTTGGGGTTGTACCACTTTGGAGCAAACTCTCTTCGTTGACAGCGATGTTGGCCACCTCGTAATTGTATTCCTGGGCGACCAGCATTGCTGTGTCCAAGTCTATGCATTGATTGACTGTTGCCATGGTCCCGAGCGAGAGTAATTTGGCAATGATCTCGCCGACCTTGATCCCCAACCGTTTAGCCAGTTCCCCGACCTGGATGGTTTCGTCTATGCGAATCTTGCGTTTGATCGCCTTCGGGACCGTGACCTCGGTCTTCTTGAATTCCTTCTTCTTGCGCCGGCGACCTCCCGGACCGAACTCCCTGCCGCCATCAATCTCTTCGAGGAAATCTCGTTCGATGATCACGTTGCGTTTAGCGGCCCGACGGCGAGAGGGACGGTCATCTTCTTCGCCGCGTTTCTCCTTCCGAACGGTGGTGGGATCAACCACCGTGGCGGGTGCAGGTTGTTCCGCCGGCGACTCCTCGGTTTTCTTGGCAACGGGCTTCTTCGGTTCTTCTGGAGGAGCGTCCATGTAGGCCGGGCGCTCGACCACTTTGAGATGTTGGAAGGTATAGGTGAAGTCTCCCTTCTTTCCCTTGATGCGTATCTCTCGGCCGTCTTCCTTGACAGGTTCTCCCTCAGGGCCGACTTCCTCGACGATCGGGGTTTCTACGGGTAGGGTTTTGGGTTCCAGCGTCGTGAGCTCCGGCTCTCCGGCTTCGAACGCTGGGGATTGGAAAGGCGCCTCGAGAACCTCGGTCTCCGGTTGGACTGCGGGCGAGAGTTCTTCGACCGATGGTTCCGGAAGGTCCTCGACCTGGGAGGAAGTCACCTCTTGTTCGACGTGGACGTGATAGGCTTCTGCCTTGGCAACGGCCGCGGCTGCCACGGCCTCGACCACGGGTTCGAAGCGTCGCCGACGGATAACGGTGCTGCGGATCCGTTGATCCGTCACCTTGGTTCCTTCTCGGTCCTCGTTGAACACCTTGCGAGCCTCGAGATCGAGGCCGGGAGAGCCGTCACTCGGCGTGGGCGTCTTGGGGGTCTCTTCGCTGTCCACCGGGGTCGTGGGTTCCGGGTTCTTCTCTCCCGGCAACCGGATGTTCAACCGTTCGAACAGGTCGCGCATCTGGTACTCGTCGAGCGAGCTGGAGATTGCCGTGAGCTGTTGGAAACCGACTTTCTGAGCATCGGCGAGCAACTTCTTGCTCTCGACACCTACCATCTTGGCGATCTCGTGTATGCGGTACTTCTTGATCATTACCACTCTCTGCAGTTCCTCGGGTGTCTTCACGCCCGACACCCATACTTCCACCGTTGATCCCCCGGGATCGATCTCCTCGAAGAGACCGGTGCGGCGAATCCCTACCTACCTCAAACGGTCCCATCATCTTCGAGGGGTTCTTCCCCGTGGATATCCCCCCCCGTAGGCGCAACCCCCTGTTCGAGGGCGCCCCTGGCCCTCTCGGCGGCCTCCTGCTCTGCCACGACCTTGAGTTCCTCGGTTCTTTGTTCACGCACGACAACGAGTTTCGTCTTCATGGTCTTGGCGGTTTCGAGACCGATGCCGAGCATCTCTGAAAGATCCCCGTCCTCCATCTCGAGCAGGTCGTCGGGGTTAATCAACCCGTGTTTGATCACCAAGTTGACCGTAGCCTCGTCGATCGTCTCGGTACGGGTGAGGAGCAGTTTCATTTCCTGGGCCTTTTCCTTAATGCGGCTCTCGCTCTGGATGTCGACCTTCCACTTCGTCAATTGCGAGGCCAAACGCACGTTTTGCCCACGCTTGCCGATGGCGAGCGAGAGCTGGTCGTCGGCGACAATGAGTTCCATGGTTTGATTCTCATTGTCGATGATCACCTTCTGGACTTCGGCTGGTGCGATGGCATTGCAGATGAACTTTGCCGGATCGGGACTCCAGGGCACGATATCGATCTTCTCACCGCGCAGTTCCTGGACGATGTTCTGGACCCGACTGCCTCGCACTCCGACACAGGCTCCCACCGGATCGACATTGAGGTCTTCGGAATACACTGCGATCTTGGAACGCCGACCGGGTTCCCGGGCCGTGGCCATGATCTTGACGGTCCGGTCATGGATTTCGGGCACGTCTTGTTCGAAGAGTTTGTTGAGGAATTGCGTGGAGACCCGGGAGAGGATCAATTGCGGCCCCTTGGCAACGCGTTCGACCCTGAGTAAGAAGGCTTGGACCCGATCACCCACGCGGTAACGTTCCCGTCTGATCTGTTCGTTCTCGGGAAGCACTGCTTCGGTTTTACCCAGATCGATGATGATATCCCTGCGTTCGAAACGGCGGACGATGCCGGAAACCAATTCTCCCTGGCGATCCTTGTACTCACTGAAGATAATCTCTCGTTCGGCTTCCCTTACCTTCTGTAAGATGATTTGCTTGGCAGTATGGGCCGCCACCCGACCGAACAGGTTGGTGTCGAGCTTGAAGCCGAGACTGTCGCCGATACGTGCTTCGGGGTCGTGCTGTTTTGCCGCCTTGAACTCGATCTCGAGATGATCGTTGGTCACCTCATCGACGACAGTCTTGAACTCAAACAACTCTATCTCGCCGACCTCGGGGTTGAACTGGGCCTCGATATCGCGAGTGTTGCCGTACTTCTTCTTGGCAGCGGTGACCAACGCGGTCTCGATGGCCTCGACGAGGATACCCATCTCGATGCCCTTGTCTTTGCCGACCTGCTCGATGATTTGCGTGAGATCCAGGCCCATGTCAGCACTCCTGCTCTACTCGTGGAAAAAATCAATGTTGCATTTCTTGATGTTGGCGAACGGTATGAGGACACTGGCGTCGGTTCCGACCTCCAGTTCAATGCTGTCTTTCTCGCGGCTGACCGCTACGAGCACTCCTTTGAAATTACGGCGCCCCTCGATCGGCTCATGGGTCCTGAGCACGAGGTGTTGCCGTAGGTGTGCGTAAAAATCCTCCCGGAAGAAGAGAGGTCTATCAACTCCTGGGGAAGAGACTTCCAACAAGTACGCTCCTTTGTTTCCCGCCCCGGAGAGGTATTCATCGAACGCCGGTGCGATCTCGCGGCTTATTTCGGCACAATTATCGATATCGATGCCCCCTTTACGATCAGCATACACTCGGTAGGTCGGGCGATGTGCGGCTCCAATGACTTCAACTCCTACCAGGGAATACCGGCGGAACACCGGCAGGTCCTTGAGGAACTCGAACAACTTCAGGGACCGTTCTTCGATCATCGACCACTTCATGTGGGCCCGACGCCCGGACCAACCTTGCTCGGTCCATGAGGGACGCCGAGCACGGCTCTTCCTAGCATGCTCCCGGACCAAGATCAAGCAGATTCTTTGTCCTAATTACAAAGAATCATTATCGTTTCGATACAAGAGCGCGCATCTGGGGACGAAGCAACAACCAGGCTGATCCCAGGTAGAGTCCTCCTCCCACACAGAGGAGGACCATCATGGCCAGGACTTTCTCCGTGGTTACCCCGGGTAACGACCAGACCCCCTCGAACCAGGTCCAGCCGACTGACCAGAGAGCGACGCTCATCAGCGCGGTGCAGACGGTGATCTTGGCACAGGGGACGAAGAGGGATGCGAGGCGCAGCGAAACACGATGTTGGCGCAACCCGATCCACAGGGCCAGTAAATTACCATAGGTAGCAAGAGAGACTGCCAAGGCAAGGCCCATGGTGGCATAACTGCGAGCCAGGATCACGCCGAGCCCGAGGTTGAGACCGAGGGACCAGGTCGAGGCCATGACCGGGGTCTTGGTGTCTTTGAAGGCATAAAAAATACGGGTCAGGATGGCGCTGAACGAGACGCCGAACAAACCAAGGGTATACCCGTCTATCGATCGGGAGATCTCGCGACAATCCTCGGCGCTCACCGTACCCGAGAAATAGATCAGGCTGACGAGGGGGTAGCTCAGCACCAGCAGTGCGGCTGTCGTCGGGACGATCAGGAAGAGCGTGGAAACGAGGGCGAAATCGATGGTGCTCTCCAGGTCCTCCCGCTTGCCGGCGCTGACACTGCGGGCCAACTCGGGTAGGACTACCGTGGCCACGGAGACAGAGAACATACCCATGGGAAGCTGGAAGATGCGATTGGCGAAATAGAGCCAATTGAGCCGGACCTGCTCATGGAACGAGCCGATGAAGTCGGTGACCATGATGTTGATCTGATAGATAGCCACGCCGAAAAGGGTGGGAACCATCAGACGCACGATCTTGCGTACCCCCTCGTCACGCAGGTCGAGACGGAACCGCAAGGTATAGCCCCACCGACGAAACACCACGACTTGGAGCACGAGCTGCAAGACCCCGCCGATCATCACTCCCACGGCGGCCCCATGGATGGGCAGAGGGAAGGCCTCATCCAGGAAGAGGATCCCTGCAATGGTGGCAAGATTGAGCAATACCGGAGAGAAGGCGGGACTGGAAAAATGCCCCAGGCTCTGCACTACGCCCATCAGCAACGAGGCAAGGCTGATGAGCAAGATGTAGCCGAACATGATCCTCAGGAGAATCACGGTCAGCGAGAATACGGCCGGGTTGTCGCGAAAACCCGGCACATAGATCGTGACGATAAGACCACCGAGAACGATCCCCCCCAAGGAGAGCAGGGTCAGGAACAAGGTCATGGCGGTGAAGACCGCGTGCAGGAAGCGCGCGGTGCGATCCTGGTCTTCGTTGACGAGGTAATCGCCGAGCACAGGGACGAAGGCTGCCGTGAAGGCCCCCTCGGCCGATAGTCTTCTGAAGAGATTGGGAATCTTGAAGGCGACGGCAAAGGCATCCTTGGTATCGTTGTCGAAAGCGGTGATCAGCAAACGGTCCCGGATCAATCCGGAAATCCTGCTGAGCAAGGTGAACATCGAGACCGAAAGTATGGCTCGGAGCATCGTGCGACGTCGGTCCTGCATCACCTGCTCCTGTTCTCTTTCAGTTCAGGGTGGTTCGAGGGGTTGGGAACTGCCCGTACTCTACCCAAGACCTCATGGTCCCCCCCACCCTTGCCTTTACGCTCCGGCTTGCCTAGTCTAGCCCGAACGCCCTGGCAAGACGAATCGCGGAGGATGTATGTCGTTCGAACAGGTCGAGAGACTGGAGAAAGCGCCGCTCAGGCCGATACTCCTCGTTCAGGACGAGGAGTGGTTCTTCGCCCCTCGCTGTGTGAAAGTACTCAAACAACGGTATCTCCCCAAGGGGTTGGCAGATTTCAATTTCGTCCGTTTGGATGCGGACAAACTCACGGCGGAAGAGCTCGGCGACCACGTCCGGACTATGCCCGTCTTCGCCGAACGCAGAGTAGTCGTACTCGATCGGGCGGAAAAGGCCAAGACAGCCCTGCTCGAAGGCCTTGCCAACCTTGCCCAGACCCCGGTCGACAGTACCTGCCTGATTGTCTTGGTCCAAGGAAAACTCGATGGCAGACTCAAGACTGTCAAAGTCTTACGAGAACACTCGACGGAACTGGTCTTCGAGAAACTGCGACCCAAGGATCTGCTCCCCTTCATTCATCGTCAGCTCCAAAATCTCGGGAAACGCATCAATGATGAAGGAGCCAGGTTGCTCGCGGACCTGATCGGTCCGGACCTGCCGCTCCTCGTCTCCGAACTCGCCAAGGTGGCAACCTTCGTAGGCGATCGCACGACCATCACGGCGCAGGACGTCGAGGAGATCACCTCCCAGGTGCGGCTGTCCACGGTCTTCGAGTTGTTGAATGCGCTCGACGAGCATCATGCACCTCGAGCCCTGGTCATTCTGCAGCACTTGCTCGAGGAAGACTCACCTCATCTCCTGATATTGGCCATGCTCATCCGGCATCTGCGCGAGATCATGCAGGCTCGGTTGTTATTACGTCAAGGACTTGCACAGGAGGAGGTTCAACGCCGCATCGGCCTCCGACCCTTCTTGGCCCAGCGGTTCTTCGCTTCGCTCCGTCG
>Ga0156395_1333_pt1 | contig 25109 bp, 22 predicted proteins | sample RifOxyA3_FD_108039 | JGI IMG/M metagenome (GOLD analysis project Ga0156395, IMG submission 108039) | Deltaproteobacteria bacterium RIFOXYA12_FULL_61_11 | reverse complement strand
AGAGCATTCTCGAGATAGGTGAAACGCACGTTGGCCAGGATGCCCAGCCGGTCGGAGAGGCGCAGGCGCAGCCAGGTGGCGAGGGTCGGTTGGGGAACTACCACCACGGCCGGCACGAAGGGGTCTCTTCCCGTGCGCCAGGCTGTGGCGAGGTTCTCGGCCAGGGCTACCTCCAGGCGCTCGATGCGGTAATGGTGGATCAGGTACAGGCTCATGTCGGGTCTCGCTCGGGATCCAGGGATCGTAGCCGCGCCGGACCGGAGTGGCAAGAACAACTCGGCAGACTCGTGGTCGAGGGACCGGTCAGAGCAGGATGCCGGCGATGCAGGCCGTGGAGAAGGATGCAAAGGCCCCGGCGATCATCGCCCGCACGCCGAGACCGGCGAGATCCTGCCGGCGTTCGGGAGCCAGACCGCCGATGCCTCCGAGCTGGATCCCAATGGAGCCGACGTTGGCGAAACCGCACAGGGCGTAGGTGGCGATCAGGGCGGTGCGTTCGGTGATAGCCCCCTTGGACAGCAGGGCTTGCAGATCGAGATAGGCGACAAACTCGTTGACCATGACTTTGGTGCCGAGCAAGGAGCCCATTTCAGCGCAGTCCTGCCAGGGTACCCCGAGGACGAAGGCCAAGGGGGAGAAAAGTTTACCGAAGAGGTAGGCCAGGGACAGTTCCTCCAGGCCGAGGGTGGTCCCGAGGCTGCCCAGGAGCTGGTTGACGAGGGTGACGAGGGCTAGGAAGGCGATCAGCATGGCTCCTACGTTCAGGGCCAGGGTCAGGCCTTCCAGCGCTCCCCTGGCCGCGGCGTCGATGATGTTGCGGTCGAGTCCGCCCGCGAGCATGGCTTTGCCGTGATCGACCGGGGCCGTTTCGGGTAGGAGCACCTTCGAGATCACGATGGCTGCTGGGGCGCTCATGATGCTGGCCGCCATCAGGTGGCCGGCGATCTGGGGGATCTCCTGATGAAGGAAGCCGACGTAGGCGGCCATGACCCCGCCGGCCACGGTAGCGAAACCTCCGACCATTACCGTGTGCAGCTCGGAGAGGCTCATCGTGCTGATATAGGGTCTGATGACCAGTGGTGCCTCGGTCTGCCCGACGAAGATGTTAGCGGCACAAGACAGACTCTCGGGGCCGCTGGTGCGCATGGTCCTGGACATGACCCAGGCGATGCCGGACACCACGCGCTGCATCACCCCGAGGTGATAGAGGATGGCCATGAAGGCCGAGAAAAAGATGATCGTCGGCAGCACCGAGAAGGCGAAGAAGCTGCCGGTGCGCACGATCAACCCCGAGGGTCTCTCCGCGGTTGCGCTGTCGCTCACGACCGGGAGGACACTCTCGGTGAGGTTGCCGAAGACGAAGCGCGCGCCCTCTTGAGAGCAGTCGAGGAGCGCCAGGATCAAGTCGTTGAGCGCAGCAAAGGTGAACCTGCCGGCCTCGGTTTTGAGGATGAGCAGGGCGAAGGCGAACTGGAGCCCCAGCCCCCAGAGGATCACCCTAGGACGTACCTTCCGCCGATCCGTGCTGAAGGCCCAGGACAGACCGAGGAGGACCAGAATGCCGACGAAGGACAGAATGCGCTCTTGCACGATCGGGGCTCCGGTCTGGGTGGCGAAGGGTCGCGAGACTGGAAGCTCGGTTCGAAAGGCTCAGTTCGCGGGGGTTTGGGTTTCCTCGGGAAGGGGTCCGAGCAGGACGTCGAGGGACGGCGTGGACCCGTGGATCTTGAGCTGACGCTTGCGTTCGCGGCCCTGAGCCGTGCGCTTGTTGTTCCTGCGGGACATGGTTTTCTTGGTGTTGGATGACATGGTGTTCTCCTCGAACTGCCGCGGCGTTGTCGTCGCGAAGGTTTATCGGCCGCTCCTACCACGAAAGACTACAGATGGCGAGGAAAAAGTAGAGAGCGATGTACCGATGACCTGATTCGCGCCACGATGACACCGGATACCGAGGTAGGGCATCATGAGTACTGGGTTGTTTGAACCCGAGAAACAACCTGAAAGATTAACTGAATCTGTCGTTAAATCAGTAAATTGAAGGACAACGGCAGCCTCGTCGCTGAGGGTGACCCGCGCTGGTACATTCTATGCTAAAACTCGGTTCCAGTAGGTAGTATCAGGCTGTTGAATACTCAACTCATGGAGCCAGGCTTATGAAAAACATGGTCATCTTGGTTCTCGCTGCAGTACTGTGGATCGGTGGTTACGTCGGGACCGCCCAAGCGCAGGAATTCTTTGAGGGTACCTGCGTGTCGTCTCTTCCTTCGATGCAGGCTGTCGGGATCGAGGTGGTCCACGGACCTGTCTTCCCACCCATTTATATGGCCGCTTTTACTATTACAAAACAAGGCATTGTGCCAATGGAATGGATGTTCGCCGGTCAACCGAAGGAACCCGGCGAACTGCTCGCCAAGAAGATCGTGCAGGAAAAAGAGGAGGCCGTGGTTATCGGCAGTCTCAGCTTCAAGATCAAGGGCAAGGAAGAAGCAGCCAAGTTGATCTACAGCCTTGCCCTCACCGATGAGACGGTCATGCAGCAACTGGGTATCGACAGTGCCGCCTTCACCTTGACCTGTACCCAGAACGCGGAGTGAGGACGAGACCGAGCCTTCTTGCTCCCTCTCGATCCTTCGAGCATGGTGGTTTCGGGTGATCGACGACGACGGAACCTCGAGCGGGGATTGGTTCTCTAACCTCGATCGGCGTTTACAGAGCTGCGGCGTACGCCTGGATGCTCTCGGCCACCATGGGTTGCTGAGTAGAAGCGAACCCGGGCGAATCCAAGGACCTTGCCCACCCCCCCGCGTCATCGATATGGTGCTCACGTCTGCTTGCCCCTTGCAATGTCGACATTGCGAAATCTGGAAAGCGGAGGTCATCCACCTCCCCGAAAACCTCGCCTTGGAGGCTGTGGAACAGATCGCGTCCTGGAACCCGGGGATCCATGTCCAACTCACCGGCGGAGAACCTCTTTGCTATCCCCACCTCCCCGCCCTTCTGCAAAAGCTGGCCGAGCGACGCCTCGGGGTCAGTCTTGTCACCAATGGCCTCCTGTTGAATGAGGTCAATCTGCACCTCCTGCAAGGTTTGGAACAACTGAACCTCGTCATTTCCGTCGACGGCATCGGAGCAACCCATGACTACCTCCGAAGACGTGAGGGTTTGTATGCACACCTCATGAGGTGGTTAGATAGGTTGGACCAAGCAACCGTGAGTATGCAGAAAACGGTGATAAGTGTGCTTGCCGTTATCAACGAACACAACCTCGACGAATTACCCGCTCTCGTGAGACTGGTCGACTCCCATCCGGTACTTCGCACCATCAATTTCCAAGCTCTTGCCCAGCCCCCAAGTAAAGAGACCCCTCATGATCCGTTCTGGTATCGCACGCATCCCCTGTGGCCCAAAGACCTGAGAAGACTCGACCGAGCCATCGACACTCTGATAGCCATGAAACAGCAGGGAAGTCGGCTGCACAACACCATCGTCCAGCTTGAGTGTTATAAACTCCATTTCCGAGATCCAAATGTCTTTTCGGCCAATCGGTGCGATATCGGTTCGGTCTCCATGACCATCGACTGCATCGGTCAAGCCTATTCGTGTCTACCGTATGGGGTGTATGGACGAGTGGGGCCGGTTCCTCTCGCAGACTTGTGGAATGGTCCTACTGCCTCGCCGCAGCGCGAGGGCATTCGTTCGTGTACAATGAGTTGTAACAGACTGATCAATTGCAATTTCTTGGACAATGCTCCCTACCTGTTGCGAAAGATCCTCAGGTGGAATGAGGGCTCTGAACCGGAGTTGCAGCAATTCGGTCCCGAGAACCTCCTGCCAACCTCGGATCCCGAGGGAGGGTCTACCCCCGAGATCGTGCGTCGATTGCTCTGGTCCTACTGGGGCTACCGCGATCAGGAACTCAAGCGTCACCTCGCGCGAGAAGTCCGAGGGAGAACTGCTCAAACCCCTGAACTCGCATGGACCGAGGAGGGTGGCGTGATTCTCGATCTAAGGCTCTCCCCGAGCGTCGACCGCGCACGTCTCTGGCTCTTCGATCGACAGGCGCGGTGTATTCTGCACCGCTTCGTCCGGGTGTCTCGTCCCTCGGGGGAGGCCTTCACCACGGGTCGCCTCGAGTTCTCTCCCAGAGGACTGAACTGGGGCCATGGTTCGCCCTTCCAGTTGTACATCGCCTACCATGGTTCTCGAACTGAGTTACCCGTGGCCTGGGGTTCCTCGGTCCTTGTCCCCCTGACCCGGGAGGAGGCCGGCGTTGCTCTCTTGCAGCTTCCCCATAGGGTTACATGGGAGCAGGAACGGCGGCACGTACCTGAACCTGCTTTTTTCGAGCTCTCCCTACAAGATCGTGGGAGATCCACGCCCCAATCGTTCGAGGTCAGTGCCGTGTTCGAAGTACCGTCCCATTACGGGCTGCACTGTGCCTTCAGACTCTTCCGCTGGCTCGATGTGGATGGGGAGTACCCCCTCTGGGGAACGGACACCGGAAGCCTGCACCTCGACCTGGGCGAAGGAGGGCGTTACCGGCTCACTCTCTCTCTCGATTGCGGGAGTCTCTGCCCGGGTACGTATGCTCTGCGGGCGGAATTGGGCAGCGAGCAACAGGTGCGCTCGCCGGAATCTCTTCTCTACCATCGCGAGGTGATCCTGACCGTGAAGGGGCAGGGCGCGCGGTGGCGACTCAGCGGCGAACCCTGGTTTGCCCCCGTACTCAGATGATCTTCAATCCTCCGGGGGGTTGGTTCGAGCGTGCGCCAAGCCTGTTCCCGGGAAGATCGATGATCGATGCGGAAGGGTGGCCTCAGCGTTGCTAGGAGGTTGTCAGGCTAAGCCGGCCCCTAGGCAGTCGGGTTGCGTACTTTCCTCAGCAGGCTGCGGCCGACGATATTGGTGCCCGCGAGGCCCATGTACGCAAAGCGCCGGAAGTCCTCGAAGGTCTCTATAGACCGTACGAGTCTCCCCACCTGGCTGGGACGGAGGAAGAATTCGAACATGGCACGGCGTTGCAGGTCGATCACCCGTTGGCCCGAGAGGTGCGCGGGTTGGTAGCGTGAGCCGCACCCGAGGTTGGCGTAGTTCGAGAGGTCTCCGATAGCGTGCTCCGCTACCTCACCGTAAATATTGGTAAAATCTCGTGAGCCCGGCACGGGTACGAAGATGGAGAAATTGGCCGTATAGAGAGGGAGCCGCTTCGCCAGGGCGATCGTCTTCCGCACGGAGGCCTCGGTCTCTTCCTGGTGCCCCACGATGAAGTAACCCCTGACCTTGATGCCCTTGCTGACCACAAGCTTGATCTTCTCCTCCGCCTGGGCGAGGTCGAGAGGTTTATTGATGGAGGACATGATGCCGGCATCGCCGGTCTCAATCCCGATCGAGAGCAACCAGCATCCCGCTCGGTGCATGAGGGCCAGCAGGTCCGCATGGAGATGGCGTGCGTTCACATTGCCCGACCAGAGAATGTTGAGACGTTTCTTCAAGATGAAGTTACAGATACCCTCAACCCTGTGTCGATCCAGGGCGAAGGTGTTTTCATTGAAGCATATCTCCCGGATTCCGTAGTCCTTGGAGAGCCATTCCATGAGATTGCCAACGTATTCTGCGGATTGGGCGCGCCAGCGCCGCCCTGCCCAGATGCCCGCAGCGGGGCAGAACGAGCAATCGTAAGGGCACCCCCTGCTGGTGACAACGATGGTCATCGGCTTGCGTCGGTAGGTCATTGGTTGGGGCCAGTACTTGCCGAGATTCTTTCCCAGCAGGTGGAAGGCAGGGAACGGCAGGGCATCGAGGTCGTCGATGAAAGGACGTGTGGGATTGGTGACGACCTTGCCTTCGCGTAGGGTCGTCACGTTCGCGAGCTCGTGTACCGAGGAGCCCCGTTCCAGGGCCGAAACCAGTTCCGGGAAAACGAGGTCGGCCTCGCCGGCCACTCCGTAATCCGCAAGTCCTCGTTCCACGAAGGCCGCGGGATAGATCGTCATGTGGGGACCGCCCAGGACCACCGGGAGCTTGGGGTACCTCGAGCGTACTCCTTCCAGGAGCGCGGTGATGTAGGCGTGGTTGATGGTGTAGACGCTGACACCCAAGAGGTCCGGGTGGAGGCGACCAACGAGTTCGAAGGTTTCCGGGAGAGTCTGGGGTTCGACTTCGGTGTCCAAGAGATGCACGATATGTCCATCCCTTTCCAGCAAGGCCGTGAGTTGCATCAGGTTGTACGGTTGGAGTCGAGGACCGACCAGGGAATAATCCCCATATCGGGTGCGCTTGTCGGAATCGGCACCGCTGAGCAACAAGATCTTCATCGGATCTTCCCTTGGTCGCTCCGTTGGATCGCAGAGCACCTGAACTCAAAGGTGAGTATGCTGGAGCTCATACCCAATGAGCTAGGTAAAAGTACAGCGTATTCGGACTCGAATTCCTCCGACCACGAAAACATCACCGCCCCTCAGGATTCTTGCCATCCCCCGAGGCCTTGCCTACAATGCGCCATCCGTATGCCGGGAGAAGCCGCCATGCTCTGTTTCTACAACACCGCTGCTCGCAGGAAAGAACCCTTCGTGCCCTTGAACCCACCGAGGGTCACCCTCTATACCTGTGGTCCCACTGTCTACAACCGGGCTCACCTGGGCAATTTCCGAACCTTCCTGTTCGAGGATGTCCTGCGCCGGTACCTCTGCTACCGGGGGTACGAGGTCACCCACGTCATGAACATTACCGACGTGGACGACAAGACCATCCGCGACTCCAAGAAGGCCGGTTTGGAGCTCGGTGAGTTCACCCGGGGATATACCGAGCTGTTCTTCGAAGACCTTGATTTTTTGGGAATTCGTCGTGCCGACCACTACCCTCTTGCCACCGAGCACATCCCCGAGATGCTCGAGCTGATGGCTAGGCTCGAGCAGGGAGGGCACACCTACGTGGCCGAGGGATCGGTCTATTTCGCCATCGCTACCTTTCCCGAGTACGGCCGGCTCTCCGGCGTCGCTCTCGAGGGTAACCACGCCGGCGCTCGGTACGAAGCCGACGAGTATGAGAAGGACGATGTGCGGGATTTCGTCCTGTGGAAGGCCCGCAAGGAAGATGAACCTTTTTGGGATTCCCCCTATGGTCCCGGCCGTCCGGGTTGGCACCTGGAATGCTCAGCCATGGCCAGGAAATATCTCGGCGACACCATCGACCTGCATTGCGGCGGCATCGACCTGGTCTTCCCCCATCATGAGAACGAGCTTGCCCAGAGCGAGGCGGCCAACGGAAAACCCTTCGTCCGTTGCTGGATGCACGGAGCCTTCCTTAACCTGAAGAAGGAGAAGATGTCCAAGTCCCTCGGCAACATCGTGTCGCTCGCCGAGCTGCGCGAACGAGGGCACAGCGGACAGGTGGTCCGGGCCCTGCTTCTCTCTGCCCATTACCGTTCCACCCTGTACTTCGACCTCGATGAGTTGACCCAGGCCGCTGCCACCGTGGCCCGTATCGAGGAGGCCCTGCGCCGCCTCGAGGACTCTCCTGTCTCCGGGGAGGCTCCGGGAGTGATCTCCGCAGAGGTCGCCTCGGCGCGGGAACGTTTCGTGACCGCCATGGACGATGACCTTAACGTACCCGAGGCTCTGGGCAGCGCCTTCGGTTTCATCCGCACCCTCAACGCGGCCCTACAGTCTTGTCCCCTCTCCTCGGCGGACCGCGAGGCGGCGAAGACCTTGTTCTCCGAGTACGACCAGGTGTTGGGCTTGTTCCACCGCGAGCAGCTCACCCTCGAGGCCGAGGTCGAACACCTGATCGCCGAACGCCTCGAGGCGCGCAAGCAACGCGATTTCAAGCGCGCCGACGCCATCAGGGCCTCGCTCGCTGACCGCGGTATCGAGTTGATCGACACGCCCCAGGGGACTCGCTGGAAGAAGGCCTGAGCGGTGCAGTGTCTGACGCGGTGGGTCGATGTGACACCATCGCTAATATGTATCATCCTGAATATAATTAGAAATTATCTGGTATAGGGCTTGTATCGAACCCTCCCGATCGGGATGCTGGACTACCTGGGAGGCCCTATGCGACACCTCGTGCTCCTCGTTGTTCTCGCGCTCCTCGGCTTTACGGGATCGAGTAGGGCGGAAGAAAGCGAAGTCCCGAAGCAATTGCTGGAGCCGATCCAACTCTCCTACCTCACGCTGGTCGAACAGCTCAAGGGCCTGCGCGAAGCCGAGGGCAATCCCGAACAGGATGCCTTTGCCCGCCGGGTGGTCATGGAATTCCTTGACGAATGGCAAGCCACGGTGGAGCGCCAACTCTCCTTCCTGCTCCTACTCAACCAGGAGATAGGGCTCAAGGAACCGACCAGCGGGAAACCCTTGTTCGAGGTCCAGTACGTAGCCTTCGCCGAGGTGGTCAAGGATCGCATCGCGATGGAACGTTCCTCGATGGTCGACGCGACCTATGAGCGCGCGGTGGTCTTCGCCCGGGACCTCGAGTATATCGACGTCTTCTCGTACTATTTCCTCGTGTTCCCGTCCGAGCAAAGCAAACAACTCTCTTCGCTTGACGAACGCATCGGCCGTATTCCCATCCACATCGAGCAGGCCCTCAAACGGACCGAGTCGACCGTGTCGGCCCGCAAGATGTTCTCGGCGGCCTTCGCCGAGGCCCGCCGCGGCAAGCTCGGCGCGGCGATCAAACAGATCTTCCAATTCCTCGGCATGAAGGCCTACCCGGTCCTGCGGAGGATGTTCCTGCGCAGCGTCATCTTCTCCTGCACCATCCTGGAGCGTTTGGCGGAATTGCCGGGCAAGATCTCCAGCGTGCTGCCCCGGGTGGTTAAGGCCATCAAAGCGGACAAGAAGCTGGCCTTGTTCATGCCCATGTCGGTCGCGGTCTTCTATTCGGGCACCCTCAAGAATGTCGGTGAAGCCCAGAAGACCTTCCTCTATTACCTGCGTCAGGAATAACCCGCGCGACGTCCGGCTCCCCTCTTTTTCTACAAGCACTCACCTTCCCGAATCCCCACGTCAGAGATGCAGGAGCAAGGGCGTGCTGAGCATGCCCAGCAGCAGGGAGGCGGAGAGTAGCCTTGCGGCGAAGTCGGCGTCCAACTCGTGGGCCGAGGCGAAGACCAAGGTATTGAAACCGATAGGTGCGGCGCATCCGGCCAGGATGATGGACCGGGCAACCCCCTCGAGGGCGAAGACTTCTGCGAAGAACAACCCGACCAAGACTCCCATCCCCATGCGGAGGGCGATAGCGGCGAGCAGGGCAGGCTCGGGCCGTGGCAGGCGTTCTATGCTCAGGCCGAGCGAGAGGAGTAGGAGCGGCACGGTCATGGCCCCGAGAGGATGCGCCACGGCATAGAGCGGCGGCGGTAGTTCGAGGGCCAAGACGTTGAGCGAGGCACCGAGGAACAAACCCCACAGCGGAGGGAGAGTCAGCACTTCGAAGAAGATCGCTCTCCGGCCGAGAGGATGCTTGGCCCGCCGCACGGCGAACGAATAGACCACGGTATAGATGATCACGGCATTGCCCAAATCGTAGATGCAGCCGAGGGTCAAACCTTCCGCGCCGTGGACGGCCCCGAGGAAGGGCAGGATGAAGCTGGTGTTGGCGATCATCACTCCTAGAGCAGCGGTAGCGGCGGTCGGAGCGGCCTGGCCGCGATGGAGCAACCATGGCAGGAGCAACCGGCTGCCGAGGAGATACGCAATCCCGGCATTGATCGCGGCGAGCAGCGGGAGCATCGCGAGTTCGGGAGTGAGGTCCAGGGTGGGCAGGGTAGAGAGCAGCAGCGCGGGCAGGGTGACCTTCAGGACCAGCCGGAGCAGCGTTCCTGACGTCTCGGGCCCGAAACCGGCGAAGCGGCGAAGGACCTGCCCGAGCAGGGCGAGGAGGAGAACCGGCAGGAGGTCAACAGAGAGCTGTCCCATGCGTTCAGCGCCGCGGCAAGGCCGTGGGGTCGGCGAGAGCAGGGAGACCGAGGCGACGGAAGTGCTCGATCACCTCCAAGCGGCGTTCTTCGGTGTAGAAGATTTCCTCCAGGACCAGGCCTCTGGCCGGGGCTGTCTTGCCGGCAGCGCAGCGGTCACCGGCGGCCAGGACCTCGGCGAACTGCTCGACCGAGAGAGCCCCAAGCCCGACCTCGACCAGGGTGCCGACCAGACTGCGGACCATTTGTTTGAGGAACGCATCCCCGGCAATGGAGAACCGCACCACCATGGCGTTGATCCCCCAGGGGCCTGCCGGTACGACATCGAAACCGGCAAAGTACATGGTGCGCACGGCGTGCTTGCTGCCGCAGCCTGAGCTGCGGAAGGAAGAGAAGTCGTGTTTCCCGACTAGGAATGCGCAGGCCTGGTTCATTGCTGGGAGGTCGAGCCGGTCGGGATAGAACCAGGAAACCGGGTCGAGCAGCAGGCGCTGGGTTTCGTGAGGGTTGAGCAGGTAATGGTAGAGCTTGCCCAGCGAGGACCAGCGAGCATGGAAGCTCGGATCGACCTCCTCGGCCGAGACGATCCTGAGGTCGTCGGGTAGGAAGTGCTGGAGCCCTCGCACGAAGGCCGCGCAGGGCAGAGCGGAGAAGGTCTTGAAGGAAATGCACTGACCTCGGGCATGAACCCCGGCATCGGTACGGCTACCCCCGTGGATGCGTTGAGGTTGGCCGAGCAGCTCGGACAGGCCCTCCTCGAGGGTCTGTTGGACCGAAGCCGCCGCGGGTTGGCTCTGGAAACCGTGGTACGCTCCGCCGAGGTAGTGGACCACCAACCGGAGAACGCGTTGGTTCATCGGGCCGGTGCGAGCAGCCGTTCGGCGATCTGGACCGCGTTCAAGGCCGCGCCCTTGCGCAGGTTATCGCTCGAGAGGAACAGGTTGAGGCCGTTGTCGATCGAGGGGTCGCGGCGTAGCCTGCCGACGAAGACCTCGTCGCGGGTCGTGGCGGGTAGGGGCATGGGGTAGTCGAGGTCGGCGGGGGCGTCCTGAACTAGTACCCCCGGTTGAGCATCGAGCAGGTCCCGTACTTCCTCCAGGTCATACGGAGAGTCTAATTCGATATTGACCGACTGGGAATGCCCATTGAAGACCGGTACCCGGACTGCGGTGGCCGAAAGCCGCATTTCGGGACTGCGCAGGATCTTGCGGGTTTCGGCGACGATCTTGCGCTCTTCGCCGGTAGCCCCGTCCTCCTCGAAGTCGCCGATCTGGGGGATGAGGTTGAAGGCGATCTGATGGGGGAAGACAGAGCGCTCGATCCTGCCGGTATTGAACATGCCGACCACTTGGGCCGAGAGTTCTTCGGTGGCGCGACGCCCAGCGCCTGAGACGGCTTGGTAGGTCGATAGCACGACCCGGCGCAGACCATACTTTTGGAGCAGCGGTGCCAAGACCAGGGTCAAGGGAGCGGCGACGCAATTGGGATTGGCCACAATGCGCGGCCGGGGTGCCTTATCGAGCAGGTCACCGTTGACCTCGGGGACGACCAAGGGGATGGCCGGATCGGTGCGGAAGGCACTGGTGTTGTCGACGCAGAAGATACCCCGGGAAGCGGCGAGGGGCAGGAAGTCCCGGCTGACCTTGGCCCCGGCGGTGAAGAAACAGAGGTCGAGGTCCTCGAGGCTGCGGGGTTCCAATACGTCGATCGGGATCTGATGCTCACAGAAGCGCAGGCTCTGGCCGAGCGAACGGTCCGAGCCGAGCAGGCGCAAGCTCTCGACCGGGAACTCCCGTTCCTGCAACACGGCCACGATCTCGTGACCGACCAGCCCAGAGGCACCGACGATGGCGAGGCGATACGAAGCGGTCATGGTAGAGGCTCCAGGTGCGGCATTATCGGCGTTGGGTATAGAGAGCGGCACTAGGTTTGTCAATGAACGGGAGATCCTCGTCGACAAGGGCCGAGGCTTCAGGTATGCTCTTCGGCCAGTCCGGCGGTCAACCCTCTCGATGGAAAAGGCATGGACGCACCGATCAACCTGCTCATAGTCGATGACGAGATTCCCGTGGTCAAGGCCCTGGAACGCCAACTTCGCGGAAAATATACTGTGTACAAGGCCTACAGCGCCGAAGAAGGCCTGGAGCTTCTGCAGGCCGAACCCATCCAGGTGGTACTTTCGGACGAACGCATGCCGGGGATGTCGGGAGTCGAATTCCTTGAGCAATGCCAACGTCGACGCCCCGAGGTCCTTCGGGTGATCATCTCCGGTTTCGCCGACACCGCGGTGTTGAAGAAAGCCATCAACCATAGCCACGTCCACGGCTTCGTGAATAAACCGATCAACATCGAGGAGCTGGTCTCCATCATCGACCGCCACCGGGGCGCGCTCGACGCCTTCTGCGGCATCGTCGGACGGAGCAAGAAGATCCACGAGATGATCACCCTGATCCTCAAGGTTGCCAGGACCGACAGCACCATCTTGGTCACGGGCGAGAGCGGTACGGGCAAGGAACTGGTTTCACGGGCTATTCATGCTTGCGGCCGGCGCAAGGATCGCCCCTTCGTCATTGAGAACTGCGCCGCGATCACCCAGAGCATCCTCGAGGCAGAGCTCTTCGGTCACGTCAAGGGTTCCTTCACGGGTGCGACCCTGGACAAACCCGGGCTATTCGAAATCGCCGACAAGGGCATCTTGGTCCTCGATGAGATCGGGGATCTCAACAAGGACATGCAGACCAAGCTGCTCAGGGTTATCGAGGGTGGAACCTTCCGCAAGGTCGGCGGCACCAAGAGCATCAACGTCGATGTCCAGATGATCTTCGCCACAAATCGCAACCTCAAAGCAGAGGTCGAGAAGGGCAATTTCCGCGAAGACCTCTACTATCGGATCAATGTCATCAACATCCACATCGCGCCGCTGCGAGATCGCCTGGTGGACATTCCCCTCCTAGCCAACCACTTCGCCCGCTTCTTCGGTCGGAAACTCGAGAAGGACATCGTGCTCGAACCCGAGGTCATCCAAGCCTTCATGGATTACCACTGGCCGGGTAACGTGCGCGAGTTGGAGCACGAGATAGAACGCGCCGTGGCCATCACCGATACCGACACCATCGGGGCGAGACACCTGACCATCAAGCGCTCTGGCCGCATCGAGCCGACGGTCGTCGAGAGCGAGGGAGACGACCCCTTGCGCGGTGGGGACTTCTACGGTCTGGTCTCCGACTACGAACAACGCCTCATCCGCTTTGCCCTGCAACAGTCCGGCGGCAGCAAACGCAAGGCTGCCACCATCCTCAAGATGACTCGCCAGAGCCTGTGTAACAAAATCAGCAAATACGAGATGGACGGTGGGAACTGGGGGGACTGAAACCTCGTTCTTCTTTGTACCTGGGCTCAAACAACCCTGTGGCCACTTCGCGCTTGCTGCCTGCCAGGGTCCGGAGTAGGGTCGGCAGGATAGGACTTCGGCGATGACGGTGACGGGGTGCAGGTGCTGATCGAAAAAGCCCTCGACAGATTGGACCCCGAGGAAAGGACCGCGCTTGAGCAGCGCCTTGCAGCGGTCGAGGTGCTCGAGAAGGAGCTCGGGGATCGCCGTTATCGGCTCGAGACCCTGATCCGGCACCTCCCGGAACCGGTGGTGTTGACCGATCTCCGCGGTATTATCGTGGCAGCCAACGAGCACGCCTTGTCTTTGCTCGGGAGGACGGTCGCGGAGGCCATCGAACGGGGGGGGGTGGAGTTCTCGGACCTCATTTCGTCCGAGGACCTGTCCTTCGAACGCTCCTTGCCCGAACTGATCCGAACCTCTCGGCACCTCCAGGCAGAGTATACCCTGCGCCGCGGAGACGGTACCTGCTTCACCGCCGAACTCAACCTCGAGAGCGTCAAGGGCCTCGATGATCGGCCCGAGTTCCTGGTCCGGGTACTGCGAGATGTCACCGAGAAGACCTGGGTCCGAGAGAAATTGCACCAACTCGAGACCAGTTACGAGGCCATTGCCCAACTCTCCAACAGCGCCATCCTCCTGGCCGACGAGAGTGGTAGGCTGTTGTCGTGGAACAAGGGTGCGGAGGCCGTATTCCGTTACCTCGCCGAGGAGATCCTCGGGCATCCTATCCAAGAGCTGATCTCTCCTCGCTACTTCGAGGTCCATGCCGAACGCTTCGCGCGCCTCTTCGCGCATGGGAGCACGGTGGAGTCGGAGAAGGACCTGGAGGTCGAAGGTCTGCGCAAGGGAGGGGAAGAGTTCCCGATGGAGTTGTCCATCGTGGCTTGGCGTTCGGGAGACGAACGGTACTTCAGCGCCATTCTGCGCGATATTACCAACTACAAGCAAACCCAGGTCAAGCTCATCGAACTGACCGAACTCCTGACCATGGAGAAGGCTGCGCTCAACGAGAAGAACATTGCCCTCAAAGAGATCCTCGGACAGATCGAACACGATCGGAAAGAATTCACCCTGCAGCTCTCCAGCGCCGTGCGCCGCACCGTGCTGCCGGTCATCGACCGCCTCGAGGTGATTGCTACTTCCATCGAACGCGACTACCTGGCAGTGATCCGGAACAACCTGCTCGAGATCATCGACTTCCCCGAGGATACCCAGACGACCTTGTACGCGGTCCTGGCTCCGCGCGAGATCGAGGTCTGCAATCTCGTGGCCCGCGGCATGAGCAGTAAGGAAATCGCCGCCCTGATGCGGCTCTCCCCGGGGACGGTGAATGTCTATCGCAAACGCATACGCCAGAAGCTCGGATTGACCAGCCAGGGGGAGTCCCTGTCGCGGTACCTCCAGCGCCAGCAGTTACAACGTCGCGGTCAGGAGAAAACCTCGCGGGTCCAAGAAGTCTCCAGAAAATAGGTATTATTTGTACCTATATGATATCTATTCTTTACCCATTTTGTGGGCTTGTCATTGCTGTGGCATTTTTCTACACCGGGCCAACGACATTGGAGGTCATCTGACCCCTATGACGACGAAGGATCCCTGCCGCGAGGCAGGTCCGATACCGTGCTTTCGGCATTCCATCCAACCCTAACGTGAGGAGGACCTAATGCCCACTTTCGTCATTGCTGAAAAGTGTGATGGATGCAAGGCCCAGGACAAGACGGCATGCCAACACGCATGCCCGAACGACTTGATGACCCTTAACCGGGACATCATGAAGGCGTACAACCAGGAACCCGACACCTGTTGGGAGTGCCAGTGCTGCGCCAAGGTATGCCCGCAGAACGCGATCGAGGTCCGCGGCTATTCCGACTTCATGCCCCTAGGCGCGTCGGTCATCCCGTTGCGCGGCTCCGAGGACATCATGTGGACGGTCAAGTTCCGCAACGGGTCGATCAAGCGCTTCAAGTTCCCCATCCGGACTACTCCCGAGGGTAGCGCCAAGCCGCACGGCGATTTCGCGACCGCGACCGCCGACCTCAAGAGCCCGTTGCTGTTCACCGAGCCCGCTTCGCTGGGACTCAAGGAACTGCACAAGCTGTGATCGAACTCGAAGCGTAAGGAGGAACTAATGGATTTCCAGACCATCGAAGTCACTACCGACATCCTCATCCTCGGCGGCGGTATGGCCGCTTGCGGTGCGGCGGTCGAAGCCGCCCACTGGGCAAAGAAGCACAATCTCAAGGTAACCTTGGTCGACAAGGCCTCCATGGACCGCAGCGGTGCCGTGGCCATGGGTCTTTCGGCGATCAACCAGTACGTCGGCCTCAAGGACGGCGAGAACACCCTCAAGGACTACGTCAACTATGTGAAGAACGACCTCATGGGTGTGGCCCGTGACGACCTCGTCGCCAACATCGCCCGCCACGTCGACGGCACCGTCCATCTCTACGAGAAATGGGGCCTGCCGATCTGGAAGGACGAGAAGGGTGCCTATGTCCACGAGGGACGCTGGCAGCTCATGATCAACGGCGAGAGCTACAAGGTGATCGTGGCCGAAGCGGCCAAGAACGCCCTGGCCGAGCTCGGCGCCAACGGGCAGATCTACGAACGCGTCTATATCGTCGAGCCGCTCATGAACGGCGATCGCTGCGTAGGGGCCGTGGGCTTCAGCGTGCGCGAGAACAAGTACTATGTCTTCAAGGCAAAGTCCGTGCTCGCATGCATGGGTGGCGCCGTGCACGTCTTCAAGCCGCGCAGCTCGGGCGAAGGCGCCGGGCGCACTTGGTATCCGCCGTTCAACTCCGGTTCCAGCGCTTATTTCACCCTCAAGGCCGGCGCCGAGATGACCTGCCAAGAGATCCGTTTCATCCCGGTCCGCTTCAAGGACGCCTACGGTCCGGTCGGGGCTTGGTTCCTGCTGTTCAAGTCGATCGCGACCAACGCCAACGACGAGAACTACATGCAGACCCGCGCCTCCGAGCTCGAGAAGTGGGGCCCCTACGGCAAGGTCAAGCCGGTGCCCGCGAACCTGCGCAACTGGCTCATGATGCTCGACGTGTTCGAGGGTAAGCAGCCCATTTACATGCGCACCGAGTTGGCCATCCAGAAGATCGCCGAGACCTACAAGGACGACCAGAAGGCCTTCAAGAAGAAGATGAAGGAACTCGAGAGCGAAGCCTGGGAAGACTTCCTCGACATGACCATCAGCCAGGCCCACATGTGGGCATCGCTCAACGTGCAGCCCGAAGAGAAGAAGTCCGAGATCGCGGCCTGCGAACCGTACTTCATCGGCTCGCACTCCGGTGGTTCAGGTGCGTGGGTCAGCGGACCCGAGGACCTGAACACCCCGTACAAGTGGGGCTACCCGAACATGACCACGGTGAAGGGCTTGTTCGCGGCAGGTGACGCCTCCGGCGCCTCCAGCCACAAGTTCTCCTCCGGCTCCTTCACCGAGGGCCGCATCGCCGCCAAAGCCATGGCCGCCTTCGCTATGGACAACGCGACTCTCATGCAGCCCGAAGCGGATCTCAACGCCCTCAAGACGAAGATCCTGGCTCCGATCAACCGTTTCGAGGAGTTCAAGGGCTACAGCACCGACCCGGACATCAACCCCAACTACATCCGGCCGCGCGGCTATATCGTGCGCCTGCAGAAGTTGATGGACGAGTACGCCGGCGGCGTGGTCTACGGCTTCAAGACCTCCAAGGCCAATCTCGAGCGCGCTCTCGAGCTGCTCGCCCTGCTCAAAGAAGACGCCGAGAAGCTCGCGGCCAAGGACCTGCACGAGCTGATGCGCAGTTGGGAAAATTACCACCGCACTTGGCAGGCCGAGTCCCATGTCCGCACCATCCTCTTCCGCGAAGAGACCAGGTGGCCCGGTTACTACTTCCGCAGCGACTGTCCGAGCATGAAGGACGACTGGAACTGCTTCGCCAACATCACCTACGTTCCCAAGACCGGCGAATGGAAGACCATGAAGAAGGAAATCCACCGCATGGTCTGACATCGCGCACTCTCGACCCCTTGCGAGGAGGAGGACACCCCGCGGTGTCCTCCTCCTCGATCCCATCTCAGAGGTGACCCCATGACCCAGCCGAGCATCGATACCAACTGTCCGCACTGCGGTCAGCCGATGTGTCGCTGGACCTACCCCGACTTGCAGTACGATGAACTCCGCTACGTCTGTTTCAACGACGAGTGCGGGTACTACGTGCGGGGTTGGGCCTTCATCGAAGAACACTACAAGACCAAGGCCTCGTACCGGCACATGCTCGACCCCCAGTCGGGTCAGACCATGCCGCTCAGGGTCAAGACCGCCGTCGATTTCCGGGACGGCATCGAGGGGTGATGGACAACGACGCCAGGACCAACCTCCAACGTCTCAAGGAAACCATCATCAAGGACCACGAACGCCTCGGGCCGGACGACCGGTTGGGTTTCCGTTGCCACAAAGACATTCCCTGCTTCAACCAGTGTTGCAGGGACGTGAATATATTCCTTACTCCCTATGACGTCCTGAGGCTCAAAAATGCCCTCGGGATGCGTTCCGACGATTTCATCGAACGGCACACCATCCTACCCATCGAGAAAGGCCAGAAATACCCGGTGGTGGTGCTGAAAATGGAAGGAGACGCCAAGACCTGCCCCTTTGTCACCGCGCAGGGGTGTGGGGTGTATAAAGATCGGCCTTGGGCTTGCCGCATCTATCCTATCGGCGAAGCTCACCCCAACAATGAGCAAACCGGCCGGTCGTTCTATTTCAAGCTCGAGGAAGGCGATTGCCTCGGACACCGCGATCCCAAGGAACAGACCATCCGGGAGTGGCTGCACGACCAGGAAGTGACGCGCTACGACGATATGGGCGCGCTTTTCAGAGCGGTCATCTTCCATCCCGGTTTCGAGCGGATCAAGGAACTCGAACCTCGCCAGATGCAGCAGTTCTTCCTGGCGACCTACGACCTCGACCGCTTCCGCGAATTCATCTTTGAGAGCAGCTTCCTCCAGCGTTTCGCCCTCGATCCCGCTCAGGTGGAGCAATTGCGGCGTGACGACGAAGCCCTGCTCTCCTTCGGTTCGACCTGGTTACGCCACGCTCTCTGCGGCGAGCCCCTGCTCGAGCCCGATCCGAACTATGTCCCCAAGTCCAGGAAGAAGACAGGGAAGGACGTTCAACCCTAATCGCGAGGAAGAAGAGAGAACCATGGACAAGAAGACCATTCTGGTTGTCGGAGCTGGGATCAGCGGCATCACCACGGCGATCGAGGCGGCGGAAGTCGGCCACGAGGTCGTCTTGGTCGAGCGGTTGCCCTACCTCGGTGGCCGGGTCGCGCAGCTCGGCCGTTACTTCCCCAAGCTCTGTCCCCCCTATTGTGGGCTCGAGATCAATTTCCGGCGCATCAAGAACAATCCGCGGGTCCAGGTCCACACCTCGACCGAGCTCGTCTCCATTCGCGGGGACCGCGGTGCCTACACGGTCGAGTTGTTGCAGAAGCCCCAGTACGTCAACGACCGTTGCACCGCGTGCGGCGCATGCGTGGAGGTCTGTCCGGTCACCCGCGACGACGACTTCAATTACGGTTTGACCACGACCAAGGCGATCTACTTGCCGCATGAGATGGCCTACCCGTATCGTTATGCCATCGATACCTCGGTGTGCATGAAGCTCGAATGCAAGAAGTGCGTCGACGCCTGTGCCTATCGGGCCATCGATTTCTCGCGGCAGGACCAACGCTTCGAGGTGAAGGTACACAGTGTGGTCCTTGCTACCGGCTGGACCCCCTACGACGCGACCAAGATCGAGAACCTGCGGTACGGTTCGTACCGCAACGTCATCACCAACGTGCAGATGGAGCGCCTCTTGGCGGCCAATGGCCCCCACCAGGGTTTGATCCTGCGGCCCTCGGACGCCAAGGCTCCCGAGAGTATCGCGTTCGTGCAGTGTGCTGGGTCCCGGGACGACAATCACCTGCCCTACTGCTCCACGGTCTGCTGTCTGGCTTCGATGAAGCATGCCCTCGAGTATCGCGAACGCAATCCCCAGGGTAAGGCCTTCATCTTCTACATAGATCTCCGGGCCATGGGTCGCAACGAGGACGTCCTCTCGCGGGTCAAGGCCGATGAGAACATCGTACTCATTAAGGGTAAGGTGGCCCGTATCGACGAGGAGCCCTGCGGTTCCCTCGTCGTCGAGGCCGAGGACATCCTCTCCGGGCTCAAGCGCAAGGAGAAGGTCGGCATGGTGGTTCTGGCCACCGGTATGACTCCCAACTTGCCGGCCCTGGACAAGGTGGTGGTCGACGAGTTCGGCTTCTTCAACGCCGAAGCGGTGGAAGAAGGAATCTTTGCCGCAGGTTGTGACAAGGCGCCGTTGGATGTCTCCTCGGCCCTCAAGGACGCGACCGGTATGGCACTCAAGGCGATCCAGGGCTGAAGACGGGAGCCGTGCCTTCGTTCCTGGACAACGAGAACGCTTTGGACATAGGTGGGAACAGTGGACAAGATCGGCGTATATCTGTGTAAGGGTTGTGATCTCTCGGCCTGCCTCGACCTTTCGGCCCTGGCAAAGGTCGCGAGCGGTGAGATGAAGGCGGCGTCGTGCAAGAGTGCCGAGGCGCTGTGCAGCCCCGAGGGGCGGGCTCTGATCGAACAAGACCTCGCAGGTGCGAGCATCGACGGTGTGGTGATCGCGGCCTGTTCACCGCGCGCGAAGCCTGAAGCCTTCGCCTTCGGTGAACATGTCCTAGTCGAGCGGGTCAACCTGCGCGAGCAAGTTGCCTGGTGTTCCAAACCCCAGGACGAAGATACGCAGATGCTGGCCGAAGATTACCTGCGCATGGGCATCGTCAAGGCCCGCAAGAGTTTGATCCCTGTGCCGTACAAGAGCGAGAGTTTCAGCTTTAAACTCATGGTGGTCGGCGGGGGCGTGACCGGGGTGACCGCTGCGCTCGAGGCTTCCCGTGCCGGTTATGAGGTCATTCTGATCGAACAAGAGTCGACGCTCGGCGGTCTGTCGAAGACCCTCTACCGCCAATTGCCGATGGCCACGCCCTTCCGGCAACTCGAGACCCCGGCGGTGGTCGCCTTGATCGAACAACTCGGCCAACGACCGAACGTCGAGGTCTTGTGCAATACCGTCATTACCCAGGTGACCGGTGAGCCGGGTAACTTCGGGGTGACCCTCTCTTCCAACGGCCAGGAGCGCACCCTGACCGTGGGGACCTTTGTCATGGCCACCGGCGCCAAGCCCTATGATGCTGCCAAACTCACCCAATATGGCTATGGTGCTTCCCCGGACGTAATCACCAACCACCAATTCGAACAGATGGCCAAAGAAGGCGCGTTGGTCCGGCCCTCCAACGGCAAACCGATCAACAGTGTGCTGTTCATCCAGTGCGCGGGGTCGCGGGATGCCGAGCACCTACCCTATTGTTCCACCTATTGTTGCGGTACCACGCTCAAGCAAGCCCGGTATGTGCGCGAGTTGCGGCCGGAGGCCAATGCTTTCATCATCTATAAAGACATGCGCACTCCGGGGTTGGCCGAGAGTTTCTACAGAGAAATGCAGGACGATCAACGCCTTTTCTTGACCAAGGGAGAAGTCCAGGCGGTGAGGTCGGAGAACGGCGCGCTCCTGGTCGAGGTCGGCAAGACCCTGCTCAACGACGATCTGGCCATTACCGTGGATCTGGTCGTCTTAGCCGTGGGGTTGGTCCCGAACGGGGCTGATGTGCTCAAGCTCAAGTATCGCCAGGGAGAAGCCCTGCCGACCCTGCGCTATGATTTCCCGGACAGCCACTTCATCTGTTTCCCCTATGAGACCCGACGCACCGGGATCTACGCTGCCGGAGCAATACGCGCCCCCATGACCGTGGCCGCCAGCATCGACGATGCCCGAGGAGCGGCCTTGAAGGCCATCCAGTGTCTCGAGATGACCAGCCGCGGCGAGGCCGTGCATCCACGTTCGGGCGATAAGAGTTATACCGAACTGTACCTCTCCCGCTGTACTTCGTGTAAGCGTTGCACCGAGGAATGTCCTTTCGGCGCGTTCGACGAGGACGAAAAAGGGACCCCGAAGCCCAATCCGGCTCGCTGCCGGCGTTGCGGCATTTGCATGGGTGCCTGTCCCGAGCGGATCATCAGCTTCAAGAACTACAGCATCGATGCCATCGGCTCGATGATCAAAGAGTTGGAAGTGCCGGAGGAGGACGAAGAGAAGCCCAGGATTCTGGTCCTGGCCTGCGAGAACGACGCCTATCCGGCCATCGACATGGCCGGCCAGCACAAGCTTCAGCTCAGCGCCTTCGTCCGCATCATTCCGGTACGTTGCCTGGGGTCGGTCAACACGGTTTGGATCAAGGACGCCCTGTCCAAGGGCTGGGACGGCATCCTCCAGCTCGGGTGCAAGCCCGGCGACGACTACCAGTGCCACTTCATCCGCGGCAGCGAGCTGATGCAGACCCGCGGCGAGAACCTCAAAGAAGTCCTGACCAAGATGTCCCTCGAGAGCGAACGGATCCGCACCGAGTTTGTTGAAGTCAGCGACTGGGAACGTATACCAGCTATCATCAACGAGTTCTCGGAACAGATTGTTGCCATGGGTGCCAATCCATTCAAGGGGATGTGAGGAAAGCTCGATGAGCGCGCATGTGCCCACCTCGGTCGATCCGGTTTTTCTTACAGAACTCCTGAAGGCCGGCGGCGAGAACCTCAAGAAATGCTATCAGTGCGCGACCTGCTCCACGGTCTGCACCCTCACGCCGGACCACCGGCCCTTCCCGCGCAAAGAGATGCTCTGGGCATCCTGGGGCCAGCGCGAACGCCTGCTCGGCGATCCTGACATCTGGTTGTGCCATCAATGCGGGGACTGTTCGGTCTATTGTCCACGGGGGGCAGATCCTGCCGAAACCCTGGCGGCGATACGCGAAGTCAGTATACGGCATTATGCCGTCCCGAGCTTCCTCGGTCGGTTGGTGGCCGAGCCGCGGTTCCTGCCGTTGGCCCTCGCCATCCCGGTGGTCTTCATCCTTGCAGTGCTCGCCCTTGCCGGAACCCTCACCCTGCCGAAGAGCGAGATCGTCCGGTTGGCCGATTTCTTCCCCCACGCTTGGTTGAACGGTTCCTTCAGCCTAGTATTCCTCGCCACCTGCGGCTTCGCTCTGCTCGGTGCTTCGCGTTTCTGGCGCGACCTGCAACGGAACTGGCCGGTTCCGGGCACTCCGCGAGGATTGTTCGAGAGTCTCCTCCCGGTCGTGAACGAGATCATTACGCATGACCGTTTCAGCAAGTGTACCGCCCATGATCACCGTTACCTGGCCCATCTCGGGGTTTTCTGGGGGTTCATCTGTTTGCTCCTGGCCACGGTCGTGGCCATCCTGGTCATTCTCTTGGGCGGCGATTACCCAATGCCGCTCTATCATCCCGGGAAGCTGTTGGGCAATGTGGGCATGGTGCTCTTGCTCTCAGGAGGTTATGTCCTACTGAAAGAGCGTTTGTCCACGGCCGGGAAGACCAGCCGGAGCACTTACCAGGATCTCCTTTTCCTCAGCATCCTCTTGACCGTGACCGTTACCGGCGGGTTGGTCCAGGTAACCCGCATGGCCAACAGCCAGAGTGCCTACTATCTCTATTTCATCCATCTCGTGGCCGTTTTCTACCTGTTGATGTACTTGCCGTACAGCAAGTTCGCCCATGTACTCTACCGCACGCTGGCCCTGTTCCACGCTCGACGTACCGGGAGGCTCTGACGGGACAATGGATCTGATCAGGGTCGAACAGCTTGCCGGCCAGCACTTCCGGGTCACCGTACGCGGGCACGTCTTCGAGACGGATATGTCCCTCGCCGATCACGGGAACGACGCCGCGCCTTCTCCCTCGGAGTTGCTGGTCGGTGCTCTCGGCGCGTGCATGGGCATGCTGGTCAATCGCTATTGCGTCAACCATGAGTACCCGGCGGAAGGCATCGGTCTCGATATGACCTTCCAGCTCGCCGACAAACCGAAACGTATTGCAGCGATCACCGCCGATCTGACGCTACCCGAGGGTTTTCCCGAGGACAGGCGGGAGGCAGTGCAACGCGCGGTGCATTCCTGTGTGGTGCACAATACCTTGGACGTAAAACCGGAGATCGACCTCGACGTCGTGTGAGACGGCGCGAGTCGTATTGAGAGAACAGAGGAAGAGAGGATCCCACAACCTGCCACTAGGAGGAAAACCATGGCGGACATCGAGATCAACGGTCAGGTCTACCAGATCGACGAGGACGGTTTCATGCAGGAACCGGACAAGTGGAACGAGGACGTGGCCAAGGGGTTTGCCAAGCTCGAGGGTATCGAGAGCTTGACCGAGGACCATTGGAAGGTCATCAATTACTTGCGTGATTACTACCTCAAGTTCCAGATCGCCCCCATGATCCGGAAGCTCTGCAAGGAGAGCGGGTTCAAGCTCAAGGAGATCTATGACCTGTTCCCGTCAGGACCCGCCAAGGGTGCCTGCAAGCTCGCCGGTTTGCCCAAACCCACGGGTTGCGTTTGAACCAGAACCACTGACACGTTGCCAGTTGCATGAAGGAGAAAAACATGAAGCACAAGACACCGTTACTCGACGAACTCGAGAAGGGCAAGTACCCGAGTTTCGTCACCGAGATCAAGAAAATGCGCGAGAAGAAGGCCATGGCAGAGGACCTGCTCGGCCAGCTCGAATACTCCTATGAGAAGCGCGTCGGCTTCTGGAAGCACGGCGGCATCGTGGGCGTCATGGGATACGGCGGAGGCGTGATCGGCCGTTACTCGGCCCTACCCGAGAAGTTCTCCGGGGTCAGCCATTTCCATACCGTTCGCGTCAATCAGCCCGCAGGTTGGTTCTACGATACCAAAGCGTTGCGCATAATCTGTGACATTTGGGAAGAACACGGCTCAGGCATCACCAACATGCACGGTTCGACCGGCGACATCGTGCTGCTCGGCACGGTGACCGACCAACTCGAACCCGCATTTGCCAAGCTGACCGCCGCCGGCTTCGATCTGGGCGGATCGGGTTCTGCCCTGCGCACCCCGAGCTGCTGCTGCGGTCCGGCCCGGTGCGAATTCGCCTGTTACGATACCCTGGCGCTGACCTATGACTTGACCCAGACCTTCCAGGACGAGATGCACCGTCCCGCCTTCCCTTACAAGTTCAAGTTCAAGATGGCGGGTTGCGGGAACGACTGCGTAGCGTCGATCGCCCGCGCCGACCTCTCGATCATCGGTACCTGGCGCGATGAGATCAAGATCGACCAGGCCGAGGTCAAAAAGTATGTCGGTGGTGGGCTGGATATCGCGCAGGACGTGATGATGAATTGCCCGACCAAGTGCATCAGTTGGGATGGCAAAACCTTCAGCGTCGATGACGAGAATTGCGTCAAGTGCATGCACTGCATCAACGTCATGCCCAAGGCCCTGCGGCCTGGGGACGATCGCGGCGCCACGCTGCTCCTCGGCTCCAAGGCTCCGATTGTCGAGGGCGCCTTGCTCTCCTCGGTCCTGGTGCCCTTCATAAAGCTCGAACCGCCCTATACGGAATTGAAAGAGCTCATCGAGAACATCTGGGAAATCTGGTCCGAGCACGGCAAGAACCGCGAGCGCGTCGGTGAGTTCATCCAACGCGTTGGTCTCGGCAATTTCCTCGAGGAAATCGGTCTCGAGCCCATCCCGCAGATGGTGAAGCACCCACGCGAGAATCCGTACATCTTCTTCGAGGAGTACGCCACCGAGGACGAAGAAGCCTGAACTATCGGCCGCCGTGAGCGGCCAGCACACTACCGAGGAG
>Ga0156395_1243_pt1 | contig 25638 bp, 23 predicted proteins | sample RifOxyA3_FD_108039 | JGI IMG/M metagenome (GOLD analysis project Ga0156395, IMG submission 108039) | Deltaproteobacteria bacterium RIFOXYA12_FULL_61_11 | reverse complement strand
CGTGAAATTCGACAAGCTGACCTCTCCGGGTAAGAAGTTCATGGCCGGTTATTACGACCTGTTCTCCTGGCTCAAGGAGAGCGGCTTGAAAATCAAAGACCTCAAAGAACCCCTGAGCAAGGTCAACATCGGGGATTTTGTCGAGGATGCTACCGCGGTGCTCGCAAAGCTCGACAAAAACAGGGGACCGGCCTCGTCCGTTCGGGTCGAGGATCTCTTCGCCATGGAAGGTACCGAGAAGGGAATTCCAGAGGGACTTCAAGATGCAGAGGGTACACCACCTCCTGCTCCGCAGAAACGCTCGCTGGGGAACACGCAGAAGCGCCCAACTCCACTTGGCGAGGAGGACGAGGAGGCCGAAGTTTCTCCTTTGCCACCACCGGTGGTCAAGGCTTCTCAGCGGAAACAAGTTGATGAGGATGAGGAGGAGGACGCTGTTCCTGCGCCCGCAAAACGTAAGCCTACAGTCGGGGTGAGAAGAGAAGCCGATGAGGAGCGAGCCGAGAAGGGCAAATTGGAGCGCCGACCGAAGCCGCGGGGAGAGGATGGAGAAATCGAGGAAGAGGAAGAGCCGCGCGAACGGACCATGAAGAAGGAAAAACCCAAGGCCAAACAATTGGCCTTCGATGCAGAGGAAGAGGAAGAAGGAGAAGACGACAATTCCGGTTTTTCGGGAATGGACGCGAACAAGACCATGGTCATGCCCGCGCGCAAGGTGAAAATTTATCTGCACAACCTGCTGACCGATGAAACCTACGAGGTTGATGACGGCATCAACACCATTGGACGGATGAATTCGTGTAATATTTGTATCGACGACGAGTCGGTCTCGAAAAAACACGCCAAGATTACCAAGATCGGCAATGATCTGTTCATTTCGGACCTGGGCAGTTCCAACGGTACCTTGGTCAATGATCGTATGCTCGAAGCGGGCGAGAAGGTGCAACTCCAGAATCAGGATAAGATCGTCATCAGCGATTTTGAATTGCAGTTGCTCAAGAAGTTGCCCCAGAAAATGAAGCGGAAGAAGCCGCTCAAGGAAAAAGTCAGCCTACGGCCGAAGCATCTCCTCAAGGTCGCCATCGTTGTCCTAGGATGTTGCTTCCTGGCTGCCGTCGGGTTTGTCGTCTATCGTTTGATCCTCTCCACCACCAAGCCCGAGGTCAAGGTCCTGGCCGTAACCAGGGGTATGATCGACCAGCGCGCGGAGTTCACCGGCGAAGTCAAGAGCTATCGAGAATTCAGTTATGCCTGCGAAATCGATTGTCTCGTGGCCAAGTTTCCCAAGGTCCAGAATGATTATGTCGAGAAGGGCGAGGTGGTCCTCGAATTGAACAAAGATGATATACAATTAAAAATCAATGATCTATTTAATGCAAAAAAAGACCTCGAGGCGAAGAAAGAAGCCATGGACAAGGGCGAGTTCGCCGAGCAGGTAAAAGACCTGATGATCCGCGTGACCAAATTGGCAAAATTGCGCAAGGAAGCAGATATCAAAGCCCCTTTCGCAGGAACTATCACAGCCAAGAATATCGAAGCTGGAGGAACGGCCTTAGAACCAGGAAAACCTCTCATGATTCTAGTTGATTATGACAATGTCTATCTCGAAACCAAGCTCGACGAAGACACGGTGAAAATGATCGATCAGACCGACAGCTTCGAGTTGGAGTTCGAGGGTATGAAGGGTAAAGCCAAGGCCGCGTTCGAGTCCCTCCAGAAACAGGATGACGGGAAGTACCTCGTGGTCCTCCAGGTCTCCAATCGGGATAAACTCTATAAACCTGGGATGAAGGCCAAGATAACCACTGCTGAAGAACGGGACAAACTTTTAATTGTACCTCGGAAGGCGGTCTTCACCGTCAAGGGAGAAGGCCAGGTCTATGTGTTCAACAAAGATAAGCTCTCCGCCCGCAAGCTCGATGTTAAACGGTGGTTCAAGGACGAGGTCCTGGTGCGCAGCGGCCTGGAGGAAGGCGAGGAAATCGTTATCTCCGACCTCACCCGCCTCAAGGCCGGAGCCGAAGTCGTCAAGGTAGAATGATAGTCCTGGTGGTTGGGGATCGGTCCCAGAGGTCTTGGGGACGACGATGACCCTGATCTTCTCTCTGGACGAGCACTCGCCACGAGATTTTGGTATTTGTGGCTACAAGGCCTCGAACCTCCTGCAGTTGCAGACGCTCGACGTGCCCCTACCGAAGAGTTGGGTACTGAGCGCCGAGGCTTTCCGACAGCACCTCGAAGGGGCGGGTTTCGGCAGCACCTCGAGGGAGAGGACCTGGAAGCATGGCGAGACCTCTGCTCGCGCTATCGAGGACATGCGACTTGTCTGCCTCGAGCATCCGTTCGCCCCTCGGTTCGAAGAAGCATTGAGAGAGCGTATTCCCCCTGAAACCCTTTTGGCAGTGCGTTCCTCTGCCACTTTTGAAGATCTTGCCGGGAGTTCCTTCGCCGGGCTCTACCATACTGAGTTGGGTGTCCATGGTCCCGAGGCCTTGTTCCGGGCGATCCGACTGGTTTGGGCCTCGGTCTTCAACCCGCAGGTCCTCGAGTATTGCAGCCGAAAGGGCTTTGATCACGCGGCGGTGAACATGGCCGTGCTGATCCAGGAATTGATCCCAGCCGAGGTTTCGGGGGTATTGTTCACGGTCGATCCCAGGGATGGTCATGATGGCCGGATGCTGCTCGAGGCAACTTGGGGGTTGGGCGAAACCCTGGTTTCCGGGCGGGTCAACCCAGATCGTTATGTGTTCGACTGGATGGAAGGACGAGTACTCGAACGGCATATTGCCGAAAAGACCCTTGCTCATGTGGTTGAGGGGACGCGGGTTGTGGAACATACCCTTGCTCCGGACCGCGCTTCCGCTCCTACACTCGAGGATGATGCCGTGGCCGGCATCATAGCCTTGGGATTGAAGGTCCAAGAACACTACGGTGCGCCGCAGGATATCGAATGGGCGCTTTGCGAGGGACGGCCCATCCTGCTCCAGACTCGGGCCATCACCACGCTGCACACCCGCGACGAGCGCTGGGTCTGGACCACGAGTGACCTGAAAGATGGAGGAGTCTCCTCGGATGTAGTGACGCCCATGATGGCCTCGCTCTACAAGTGGGTTTTTGGAGATACCATGTCGAGGTATCTCCGCAGTCTGCACCTGCTTGGGCCCGAGGATCCTCCCTGGATGCGTCAGTACTACGGCCGTCTGTACTGGAATTGCGGAGCGGTGAAGGAATGTATGCTCCGCGTCCCGGGTTTCGACGAGCGCAGCTTCGACAGGGATCTGGGTATCGATGCAGAGTACCAACACGGAGCGAGAGTTACCCCGTTCACACTCGCAGGGGTCCTGAGGGCCTTGCCCACGCTTTTCGCGCTGTTGCGTTCCTACCGGACCCGCTTGGCTGAGGACCGACGATGGTTGGAATATTTTGATGCCCGGGAGACCGAGTGGCGTCGAGAGATTGCTGCTCCGGGGGACCTTTCGGTGTTGGGCGAGAGACTGAAAAGGTTGCTCGAAGAGTTGTATTACCCCACCGAGAGCGCCTACTTCTTGACCATCTACAATAATTCCAATGCCAAGCTTGAGGTGAAGGTCCTGCTCGACCGGTTGGTTGCGCAGGGAGTTGAGGTTTCGATGGTACGGTTGATGACCGGGCTCAGCGACCTCAGTCACCTCCGTCCTGTGGCCCTGCTGTGGGAAGTAGCTCGGCGTTGGGCGGCGGTCCCCGAGGTGGCCTCGATCCTCGCCGCCTCCGAAGAACCTGCAGAACTGCTCACCCGGTTGGCCGCTCTGCCCGCAGCAGCAGGCTTGCTGAACGAACTCGAGGCGTTCCTCGACACCTACTATTACCATGGTCGGAGGGAGTTGGACCTCACCGTTCCCCGCTGGGGAGAAGAACCGGATCTGGTCCTCGAGACCCTGCGCCGTTTCGCTCTTGCTCCCGAGGGATCGCCGTCTCCACTGATCCAGAACCAGGCCCAACGAACCGAGTTCGAACACGAACAGAGTCGGGTACTCCATGCTCTCCCCCTCTGGCGACGTTGGTGGACCGGTCGGCTCCTCCTCGGCAAGGTCAACCGCATGCGCAGGTACTTGTGGTGGCGTGAGGAAATGCGGGACCGCTCGACCCGCGCCTACGCATTGATTCGTCAGGCTCTGCTCCGCCTCGAGGAGGTTCTTCTGGCCGAGAGAGTGTTGGAACAACAGGGCGACCTCTTCTTCCTTCGACGTGAAGAACTATCTCCTCTGCTGGTACAACCACGGCCGGATGAGACGCGAGCCCAGGTGTTGCGCCGGAGGCGGGCCTATTACGCTTCCTATCGAAACTTCAAGATTCCCGATGAAATCGGTTCGAAGGTGCGCCCCCGTTCCGCTGAGGGTACGGCGGGTATTATCAAGGGCACCGGGTGTTCTCCGGGGTGTGCCCGCGGCAGGGCTCGCTTACTGCACTCCCTCTCGGAAACGAAGAAATTGGGTCAGGGCGAGATCCTGGTGACCCGTTTCACCGACCCCGGGTGGACCAGTCTTTTTGCCCAACTTGGCGCAGTGGTCACCGAGACCGGAGGTTTGCTCTCCCATGCCGCTGTCATTGCTCGGGAGTACGGCATACCCGCGGTCCTGGATGTCTCGGAAGCCATGCGACGCATTCCGGACGGCGCCCTGATCGAGGTCGATGGCGATCGCGGCGAGGTTCGGCTCGTCTGATCCGCGGCACGGTAATCTGGTGACTCATTGAGGGGAATCAAGACCGGCGCGCGAGCGGCGGTACCAACGAGACCGATTGGTCAACAGCCCAACCTTTCCGAGGAGCAGTCCAACCCCTGGGCAGAGATTACCGAAATAGATCGCGGCCAGGGTGCCTGGGAAGTCTGTGAGCCTGCCGCTGTGCCGGGCTGCCTCGAAGAAACAGACTAACCCGTGAATGCCGGTAAGTCCCCAAAAAAATAACCGTGTCAATGGATTGAAGAGCAGGAAGGGACCGCAGAGGAGCATGCACACAAAGCCGGCAGAGGCCAGCAGACTTGCGTTGTTCTTGAGCACCACCCTGGGGTTGCCCGGAACCAACAGAGAACCGCGGATCAGCCGTTGCAGTGCGAAACCGAGCAGCGGACGATCGGCGTGTTCGACGGCAACCTCGGGCAGGTAACGTATGCGGAGCCCCTGGTCACGCATCCGGCGGCAGAGCGCGAGATCATCGCCGATGTCGGGATAGGCTTCGTCCATCCCTCCGACCATGAGATAGGTCGAGCGGCGGAAGACCACGTTGCAGGCCGGGAGGTAGTCGCAGTCTCTGGCTGTGGCGCGGCGTTTTCGGTAGCCATAGGGCCCAGCGACGAGAAAGCTCCTGCAGGCATTGCCGACGGAAGTCCTTCCCGGTGGTTGTCCTCGCGGAGAGAGATTCGGTCCTCCGACCAAGCCGATCGTGGTCTCGGTCCCGAGCGCTGCATACGCGGCTTCCAGCCAGCCCGGCAAGGGGGTCGCATCATCGTCGAGGAAGGCGATGAAGGGAGTATGGGCAGCCTCGACGCCGAGATTGCGCTTGCGAGAGAGGTTGTGGGTATCTGCCGAGAGGACCTGGAGCGAGGGAGGCCAGGGACCGGGCGGCAAGGGTTCCTCGGTCACTAGGATGATGGGGGATCGAGGATAGAGTTGGTCACAGACGGTAAGGCAGTGACGGGTCAAGTCGGTCGCCGCGGCGCAGACGACGACTATCGAGACCTCTTGCATTGTTGGGCTCCGGTGGGCTTCTCAGGAGATCAGTCAGCGACCGGCACGTTGGTCCGGACAACGTCCAGACAAATGAGACCAATCGCGGTGAGATACCCGGAGTTCACCCTGCCATGCACGCCGATGGCCAAGGACATGGTCCCGCAGGTCGCGGAATAGGTTTTCTTCTCCTTCGTGTCGATCAGGGGGATGTTGCCGTCGCATTCCCGTTTCACCTCGAAGGTGGCCGACCGGGTGGAGAATTGATCCTTGCGAACTTCGTTACAGATGACTTTCAGTTCACAAAGGCCTTCCCGATAGACCCCTGCGATGCCGCGAATCACATTGTTATCGTAACAGTCCAGGGTGAAATCGTGCTCTCCTCCCTCGCCTATCGTGTCCGTGTCCTGCACGCCGTTCAAACGGGGTCCGAAGGAGCCTGCGATGAAGGTGGAACACGCCAAGCGCAGACTCTCGACCTTATTGCTCGTGGCCCCTTCGAGGCCGACCATGACCCTACCCGAAGGACAGGTCACATGGAAGGAAGATCCGGCCGAGTCGCCCTGGACCGCTGTGTTGTATACGTTGCCGCCGAGCATCAAGCGGACTTCCATCTGTTCTGCGGGGTCCTGGGTGCTGGTCCCCTGTTGGTCGTTCTGGGAAGGTGTCGCAGGGGTCATAGGAGTAGTCGTGGTTCCCTGGGAAGTATCGGTGGTGGTGCCGGTACCGGAGGTAGTCGGAGCGGTGGGCAGGAGACTGTCGTCGCGAGTTTGGGTGTCGTCGGTGGCCGGTTGTTCGACCACCACACTGCTCCCGGGTTCGTCTGGGGGGGCTCCCTTCATCTCGTCCAGGGACCCACAGGCCAGGAATGAGAACAAGGAGCACGCTACCACGGCGGAGGTCGGAGGATGGAAGAGACGCACGGTCGTGCCCCCTAATGCGAGAACCTGCGGGCAGTATACCTCTTCGTACTGCGCTGAGCAAAATCGGGTCTTCGCGATCCTTTCTTCACGGTTGCAAAGCCCTAGACCCTTTGCTAGGGTTCCGGATGATGAGCTCGGGACCAGAGATATGGACAGGCGCATTGATGAGTTGATCCGTGCAGCAGGAGTTGTCGGGGCCGGCGGTGCGGGTTTCCCGACCCATGTCAAGGCAGCAGGCAAGGCCGAGATTGTGATCGCCAACGGTGCGGAATGTGAGCCGTTGATCCATTCCGATCAGTGGTTGCTCGAACACCACGCCGACGAGATCGTCGGCGGTCTGCGGCTCATGATGAGCAGCAGCGGAGCAGCGCGAGGTGTGGTGGCGACCAAAGAAGTCTACCACGAAGCCATTGCAGCTATGAAGACAGCGCTGCAAGGGTTGTCAGACCTCGAACTGAAATTGCTGGGGAATTTCTATCCCTCGGGCGATGAGTTCATCTTGGTCCGCGAATGCACGGGCCGCATCATTCCCGAGGGGGGTATCCCACTGAAGGTCGGGTGTATCAGTAGCAATGTTGAAACCCTCTATAATGTTTTCCAAGCTTGTCGTGGCATTCCGGTAACCTCTCGTACCGTGACCGTGGCCGGTGAGGTCGGTGCACCCGGAGTGTATCGTCTACCCATTGGTACGCCGATCGCCGAGGTCGAACGCTTGGCCGGTGGAAGAACCGTTGATGCTATCACGGTCGTCGACGGGGGGCCGATGATGGGCAGGCCTCTCCCGACAGCGGAGAACGGAGTGGTCCGTAAGACTACCTCGGCTTTGCTCTTCCTTCCTTCCCAGCACCCCTATCTATTGCGTCGTACGATGCCCCAGAACCTCGAGCTGTTGCGCACTATCGCAATCTGTTGTCAATGTGTTGCTTGCACGGAGCTGTGCCCCCGCTATCAACTCGGGCATAGGCTCGAACCGCATAAGGTCATGCGTGCCATTATCAACCGGCGCGAAGAACCGATCGAAGAGTTGACTCAAGCCTATCTGTGCTGTGAATGCGGGGTGTGTGAGGTCGTGGCTTGTCCTCTCGGTCTCTCGCCGCGCAATGTCTTCGCCGGCCTCAAGAAGGAACTCGCTGCCAAGAAGGTGAAACCCACACACCATGAGGTACCTACTCGGGTCCGGGAGGCCTATTCCTATACCAAGATTCCCAAGAACCGGGTTCTCGAGCGCACCGGCCTGTCGCGTTACCAGGTCGAGATGCCTTTCCGCGGCGAGGTGAAGTCGGTTGGGCGAGTCGAACTACCCTTGAAACAACACGTAGGTGTTCCGGCGACACCCGTGGTCAAGGTCGGAGATACGGTGGAACGAGGGGATATCCTGGCGGTCATTCCCGAGGATGCGCTCGGAGCCGCGCTGCATGCCAGCATTTCCGGGTGGGTCAAGATGGTCGATCGGGACAGAATCGTCCTCGAGGAGCGCGCATGAAACATCCAGCAATCGGCGTGGTCGAGCTCAACAGTATCGCCCGGGGTACGGTAGTCGTCGATGCCATGGTCAAGAAAGCACCGGTGGAGATCGTGCGCAGCCACCCGGTATGTCCCGGGAAATTCATCATCATTGTCGCCGGTGGAGTCGATGAGGTCAACGAAGCCATGGAGGCCGGGCGTTATTGGGCCGGCTACACCCAGGTCGATGCGGTCATCGTCGAGCATGTCCATCCGCTCGTGCTGCCCGCCATCGTGGCTTCTTCCGAGATCCCTGAGATTCGCTCCGTGGGTATTGTCGAAACGTATTCCTCACCCGCGGTGGTGACTGCTGCGGATGCCGCTTGCAAGGCCGCAGATATCCTCCTCATCGAGATCCGCCTCGCCATGGGGATCGGAGGCAAGGCCTATTTTACCTTCACCGGTCTCTTGCATGAGGTTCATGCTGCAATGGAGGCGGCGATCGCCCGCATCCAGTCCGGACTCCTGATCCGCACAGAGATCATCCCCTCCCCCCACGAGCAGGTTGGTCCGACTTTGTTCTGATGCCTTGGCTCGATGGTTCATCGTATTCGGCACTGCATTGTTCAAAATATTGGAATACGTCGGAATATTGAACAGCACCAAGTGGGCTGTGGGTGATTGTCCTAGTAATAATTACTAGTTACATGTGGCATTCTTTCTGCTTTTGCTCGTTGTCAGGTTGTTCAACAATACATGAGGTAGCCCATGTCACGTTTCATTCTCGTCGCACTCGCTTCGTCCATCCTCGTCGGTGCTGCTTTAGCCTGCCCGACCCGAGCCATCACGCTGACCTATGAAGAAGGTAAAGAATGTAACATCTATGTTCCCAATGGGTTCGATCAGGAAGACCAGAAACGCCTAGAAGAAGGGCTGGCGTTCTGCGGTTTGGCCTTCGATACGATCCTCGTCGAGGACAACGAAGAAGAATTCGAACGCCTCGTGACCATCGACTTTTCGGTCTACGAACCGATCTTGATTATGGTCACACCCGGGAAAACCCGAGCCCAGAGCGCGCTCGACCAAAGCACTCTGGCCCTCGATAGTGCCACCGAGCGCAAGATCGACGGCGGTTGCCACTGAGATCACATCCCTCCCCACTGCTACTCTGCTGTTTTCTGTTTACCGAAAACCCCTCGTTCTCGTGTTCTTGTCCTAGACCATCGAGTAATTCGGAGAGGTCAGCGGGCGCTTGACACGACGGGGTCCGGCCCTCTAAGGTGAAACCCTGCCACGAGAGGGTGTGCCGTTGAAAAACCTTGATCGGGAGCGCCCGGTGGTGAGCAAGCAGAGGTAAGGAGGAGCAATGTCCGGTCATTCCAAATGGTCGACCATCAAGCATAAGAAGGGTGCGGCAGACGCCAAACGTGGCAAGATCTTCACGAAACTCATCAAGGAGATCACCGTAGCCGCTAGAATGGGAGGGGGGGATGTCGACTCCAATCCCCGCTTGCGGCAAGCCGTTGACAAGGCAAAAGCCAATAGCATGCCGAGGGACAATATCGATCGGGCGGTCAAGAAGGGCACCGGCGAACTCGAAGGCGAGACCATTGAAGAAATGACCTACGAAGGGTACGGTCCGGGTGGGGTGGCCATCATGGTCCAGGTCGCCACCGACAATAAGAACCGCACCGTCGGCGAGGTTCGACACATCTTCTCCCGGAACAACGGCAATCTCGCAGAGAACGGAGCCGTCTCCTGGATGTTCGAGCGGCGCGGTTACATCTCTGTAGCCAAGGCGTCCTGGGAGGAGGATCGCATGATGGAACTGGCCCTCGAAGCAGGAGCCGAGGACATCAAATCCGAGGATGAGTCCTTTTTTGAAATCTACACCGCTCCAACCGAACTCTATTTGGTCAAACTCGCGCTCGAGGAGAAAGGAGTCGTGTGCGAGGAAGTGACCTCCGGGCTCTTCCCCAAGACCATGACCGAGGTGGCGGGTAAGGAAGCGCAACAGGCCATGCGGCTGATCGACGCGCTCGAGGATCACGACGATGTGACCGAGGTCAGCACCAATTTCGAGCCTCCTGACGAATTGTTGGAGTAATCGATGCGCCTGGGGTTGATCGGGTTAGGCCGCATGGGCCGTGCAGTCGAAGAATTGGCACGGTTCCAAGGACAGGAGGTGGTCTGGACCCGCGAGCTCGGAACAGAATGGGGGGAATTATCCTCATGTGAGGTGTTGATCGATTTCTCCGTGGGTTCGATGGCTTGGCAACACCTCGAGTTGGCAGTACACCACGGTGTAGACCTCGTACTCGGGACAACGGGTTGGGCGGTCGACCGGGCTCGGATCGAGTCCCTGGTCGGCAATCGGATTGGAGTGCTGTACTCATCCAATTTCTCCATCGGCATGAACCTGCTGTTCGAGGTTGCTCGGGAGACCCTGCAACGCCTTGCAGGATTGTCCGGTTTCGATGTGGCCATCTTCGAGCAACATCACCGCGGTAAACAAGATGCTCCAAGCGGGACAGCCAAGACCCTGGCCGGTCTGGTGCTACAACATTATCCTCAGAAGACGAAAATTTTCTCGGCCTTGGGAGAGCGGGCGCCGGCTCCCGACGAACTAGTCATCTCAGCGTTGCGCGTGGGCGCGACCTTTGGTCAACACGTCGTGGCTATCGACGGTGAATCCGACAGCCTGACTTTGACCCACACTGCCAAGAGCCGCATTGGTTTTGCCCAAGGCGCGCTGCTCGGTGCGTCCTGGTTGCCAGGGCGAAAAGGAGTGTTCCATTTCCCCGAGGTGTTCGGGGATATCTGTCGCTCACAAGGAGGACCTTCATGACCGAACTCGTTCAAGGTACCTACACGGCCATCGTCACACCGTTCGCCGAAGGTGGAGCGGTGAACCTCGATGCCTTCGGTAAGCTCATTGATCATCAGCTCGAAGGGGGGGTTGGAGGCTTGGTCGTTTGTGGAACCACGGGTGAGCGAGCCACGCTCCACGATGACGAATATCGTCGGGTGGCCACGTACGCGATCAAACGAGTAACGAAAAGAGTACGCATGGTTTTGGGGACCGGCAGCAACGATACTGCGCAGAGTCTCGAAGCCAATGCCATAGCCCAGGACCTGGGTTATGATTACGCGCTCAGTGTATGCCCCTATTACAACAAACCGACTCAGGAAGGGCTGTATGCCCACTTCATGCGTCAGGCAGATACCGCGAAAATACCGATCATCCTGTACAATGTCCCTGGCAGGACCTGCAGTAACCTCTCGGCCGAAACCTGTTTAAGGTTGGCCAAGCACGACCGGTTGGTCGCCGTGAAGGAGGCCTCGGGCAACCTCGATCAGATCATGGCGATCCTAGCAGCTCGCCCCGAGGGCTTTTCGGTAATGTCCGGGGATGATGCCCTGACCTTGGCAATGGTCTCGCTCGGCGCTGATGGGGTCATCTCCGTCGCCTCCAATGAGATCCCGGCCGAAATGACGAGACTTGTGGATCTGGCGAGAGCTGGGCGTATCGAAGAAGCTCGTTCTTTGCATTACCGCTGGCTGCCCCTCCTCAACATCAACTTCGTCGAAAGCAATCCGGTGCCGGTTAAGTACGTCTTGTCGAAAATGGGATTGTGTGGTTCGACCACGCGCTTGCCCCTGGTGCCACTCACCGAAGCAAGTGCGGCCAAGGTCGATCGCGTCCTCGTCCAGCTCGGACTGATGGCCTGATCGAACCGTGACGGCAACCGGGACCACGTTCCTGTAGACTGTTCTTCGTGAATGAAAACAGCATGTTAATGATATTTATAAGGAGTTCATGCCCTTGACAGCGAGACCTCGATGCTTACCCTTACTCGGCGTGGGATGCTGAGGCGACGATCATGGCCCGCGATTATTACGAGGTTCTAGGGGTAGGTCGGCAAGCCACTCAGCCCGAGATCAAAAAGGCTTACCGACAACTTGCCAAGAAATACCATCCGGACAAGAACAAGGGGAACAAACAGGCAGAGGAGCGCTTCAAAGAACTCTCCGAGGCCTATGTCGTGCTCTCCGATGAGGAGAAGCGCCGCCAGTACGATAGTTTCGGCCATGCCGGCCCCATGGGTGAAAGCGGAAGTCGGGGCTATTCCTTCAGCGGTGACGACCTCGGGAAAATTTTCGAGGAGGTGTTCGGCGGTAAAAGACGGTCCAGCGGCAGGAGGGGGCGCCCGAGCAGCGCTGATGGCGGTTCCGGGAACATCTTCGATGACCTTTTCGGTTTTAGCCAGCATCAGAAGCCTAGCCAAACCTTTGATCAGGAGAGTTTCGGTGGCTTCCAGCGCCCTCCTGCTCGTGGCCGCGATTTCAGCAGTACCCTCGAGGTCGAGTTTATCGAAGCCGCATTGGGAGGGGAAAAACAGGTCAGTTTATCCCTCCCCGGGGGGAGGGAACAACGCTTCAAGGTCAAGATTCCCGCTGGTGTGATGACTGGTTCGAAAATCCGATTGCGCGGCAAGGGGGAATCAGGAGCCACGGGAGGGGAAGCTGGGGATCTGCTGTTGGAGTTGCAGGTCGCCGAACATCCCGTTTTCGAACGGAAGAACAACGATATTTTGTCAGATCTTCCGTTGACCCTTGGTGAAGCCTTGTTTGGCGCACAAGTCCAGGTCAATACCCTTCAGGGGTCGTGCAACGTCAAGATTCCTGCCCACAGCCAGAGCGGACAGGTGCTCAGACTGAAGGGGAAAGGCATAAAAGGTGGAAATCACCTCGTACGGTTGAAGATCATGCTCCCCGAGCATGTCGACGAGCGTTCTGAGCAACTCATCCGCGAGTTCATGCGCAATAACGACTATAACCCGCGTGCTCATGCTTGAGCACCTTGCCTGGAGAGTAGGATGAGTCACTCAGAGGCAAAGGAAGAACTTACTCCTGAGAACCGTGCCGAGGGCAAGAATGAGGAAACCGAGCAGGTAGCGCCCGAAATTGATCCGGCTCTGCTGCTCGACAATCTGCGACGGCTCCAAGCAGATTTCACCAACTACAAACGGCATGCAGAGAAAGAACAGCGGCGTATGGTCGCGATCGGGAAAGAAATAGTTCTCCTGGATTTAGCGGCCGTCCAGTATGACCTCGAGAGGGCTCTTGCTCAGAGCCCTGAAGCCGAGGCTCAACTCCGCAAAGGTATTGAGTTGGTTATCCGCAGGATAGAAACTGTGGTGCAACGAGAAGGTTGCGTCCGAATTCCGACCATCGGGCAGCGCTTTGATCCCCGCCTGCACGAGGCTGTATGCACCAGCCCCTCTCCCGGGAAGGACGATGACGAGATTCTCGAAGAGGTCGCTCCGGGTTTGATGCGCGAGCAACGGTGTCTTTATCCGGCAAAGGTGGTAGTCGTGCGCAACCCGGTCGAGTGCGCAGAGGAAGCGTGAGCCTGACCTCGAGCAGCGCGTGAACCTTTCCGCGCGAATTGAAGGGACGACGCGGATCAGGGTGTGCTGGTATTCTCGAGCCAGCGTTCGAGGAGCGACGCGGCTTGGTCGCGTTGCTGGTCTGGTTGTTCCGGGGGTTGCGGTAATGGCTTTGCTTTCAAGGTGGTCAGAATTGCGCTGAGATCTGCTGGAGGCTGGAAGGTGGTGGGTATGGTCGAGGCCGGTAGGGCCTGATTACCGTAGTCGTGCTCTCGGAAAACATTTCCTTTCTCGGTGAACAGCTTGATCCATTTTGTCAGCCCCTGGAGTTGGAGGGCGAGGTCCGGACCGAGTCCCTCGAGTTGAGGAGAACGGCCTGCCGGTAAGTAATACCGAGCAGTGGTCAAGCGCAAGCCACCACCGAGGAGGGAGTCCTTGGGTAGATCAAGGACGCTCTGCACCGATCCTTTTCCGAAGCTGCGTTCTCCGGCCAGGAGCGCGCGGTGGTAATCGCGCAAGGCTCCGGCGACTATTTCCGAGGCGGAAGCACTGCGTTGATTGATCAGGACCAGCAGCGGCAAGTCGGTCAAGGCCCCGCGGGTCGCCGCAGCATAGGTGTTGTTCACCTTCTGGTAGTCAGTTTTGCCCCTGGTCGTGAGGACCACTCCTTTGTCGATGAAGTGGTCCACGATATTCACTGCCTCGTCGAGATACCCTCCCGGGTTGTTGCGCAGGTCGAAGAGCAGCGCTTTTCCACCGGGATAGTCCTTGCCTAGCGAACGCAGGGTGGTTTCCATTTCGGCCGAAGCCTCGGCGGTGAAACGGCGGAGCTTGAGGTAGAGTAGGTGCTTATGATCGGCGAGTGGTACGAGGAGGAGCGGTGAGTGATGATAGGGGCGGCGCGTAAGCGTCACCTCGCGTTCACCTCCGTCAGAGCTTACGGTCAAGGTCAGGGTGGTGCCGGTCTTGCCGAGCAGGGCGCTCCTGGCTCGGTAGAAGTTGAACTCGGCCGGTTCTATCGCCGCAATGCGTGTACCGTCCACCGCGACGATGCGGGTGCCGGGAGAGACCTTGCCGTTCGCCGGACCATCTTGAAAAACCTGTTCGATTTCTAAATATTGGATGGGTTTACCGAGGAGAGCGTCCAGGGTGACGGCTGGTTCGAAGCCAGGCCCTACCGCGCGGGCTTGGTCTTCCTCGTCCTCCTCGGCTTTTTCTTCCGCGACGATATAGCGGGAATGGGCATCTAGAGAAGCGATGAAGCGGGTTAAGGCTTCTTGAGCGAGCCCGATAGGACTGGTCACGTCCTGACCGTGCGCGGCGATGTAGTCGAGGGAGAGGCACGTCTGTTCCTCGGGGGTAGCGTCGGCCGGGAGCTCGGCTTCGCCCTCGACCTGATGATGGTCCCGAAGTGCTTTCAAAACGTTGGATTGTATTAGGTCATATTCCTTGGGTGAACGGGTGACGTGGCGTTGGAGGGCAAGGGAGCAGAGATGGTGGTATTCCGAGCAAGGGGTATCGTACTGGTAGCTGAGGTCGTCCTTGAAGTCCTTGGAGAGCTTGCTGCCGCAACCTGTTGACGCAAATAGCAACAGTAGGATAAGCAAGCGCGGCATCGATGTCTCCCAGAGGTTTTCTCGATGGTCTGGCCATACCACGAACCGCCCCTGAAGGCAATGGTGGGACGAGGAAGGGTTGCTTTTACCGTGCAAAGCTGCTATTGGCTTGGACAACTCATGGACCGGACGAAGGTATACTATGGTACTGCTCGATGACGCCTTTCCCACTGATCCGATAACCAAGAATTTCGGCCTTGGAAGGGACCTGGGCAAGACAGCGCATGGTCGGATCCTAGTCGGCGAAGATGAATTGGTCTACGGCGATGAGGAACTGTTGGACCTGGTCCACGACCTCGATGTGCAGGATTGCTGCGCTTTGCTTAGAGACCTTGATAACCAGGTCTGAAATCCTCGAGGATCTTTCCGAGTCCTTGTTCTGGTAAGACTTCGACGAGCGCGCGACGAGCGATAGCCCGCTCGTGGGGATAGCCCAGCGCGTTGTTGAGGTACCACACTCCTTCCCGAAGACAGTTCGCATTCACATGGGAATGACCATAGAGGTGCCCGATTGCACCCAGCCTCCTGAGTTGCTGGTCGAGACGCCAAGTGCCGAGGAAGGGGAAGAGTTGCTGGGCATGAGGAGGCAATTCCCAGGGGAAGAGATCGAGCCGAGGCAGGAAATGGCTGCAGGTGATGACCTTGTGCTGGCACGACCCGAAGCGCGCTTCGTTGCGCTGGAGGAAACGCGAGGTCACTTCCATGCAATCCGCGTTCTCCGGCCAGCGGCAGCGCAGGAGATCCAGCCAACATACCGTGGATCCTATAGTCTGTTGCGCGAACGTGAAGTCATACCATGCGAGGAGCGGGACGAGTGCGAACGCTCCGCAGTGCAGCACTCCGGTACATACTCCGTGAGCTTCGGCCAGCGCTAGAACGTGGTCGCATTTCTGGAAAGAGTCCCCAGGTTCTCCCGGAGCCATCCACAGGTCGTGATTGCCGGGTACGAACAGGACTTTGCGGAAACGAGAGGCGAGAGCGGAGAAGACCCTGCAGAGCTTGTCCCTGGAATGGGAGATGTCTCCTGCCAGCACGAGGATATCGTCTTGGTACTCCCCGGTGGAGAGCTTTTCCAACCAGGCCCGGTTCTCGGGGTAATCGACGTGCAAGTCCGAACTGAGGAGGAGCCGGGGGGAGGTTTCTCTGGACATCGCTAGTCTTTGGGCGGCGGTACGAGGTGGCGTTCGAGTTCCGAACGGAGTCGTGGGTCGGTGGCCTGTTGAGCGGCTCGTGTGAGAAGCTCGAGACGCTCCTGGCCCGAGAACACCCGTGCCACGTTGCGCACGACGGCGATACCGACCGCTGGGGTGAGCTCGACGTGCGCAAGGAGTTGGCGGAGCAGGTCTTTTGCCTCGTCGCTGCCGTTGAAACCAAGCACGTGCACGGCCCGGCGTCGGCGGGCCGTGGCGGCCTCGGGATCGCGTGCAATAGCGTTGAGGTGTTGGAGTTCGGCGGACGACAAGGTCGCCATGAACGGAGCTGAACCGAAACCCTCTTGCCGTGCGAGTTCGTGTTCCAGATGCTCGATTTGAGGGGCTCTGTTGCAGGCCAGGAAGGTACTCAAAAGACAGAGGAAGAGGAGGTTCAGCGTACCCATGGGTTCACCTGTAGGATGAAACGCTGTTGAGGCGTGAGTTCCAGATTGAGGTAATCCAGTGCGGGGAAGGGAAACATGAGGTTCGCTGCCCCGTAGTCTTCTTGGTCCTCCGAGATTTTTGCACAATCGTCCCGCGCGAACCCTCCCGAGGTACCCAGCCGGTCCTCGGTGCACTCGGGGGTGTCGGGCAGGGGGTCATGAAGATCGAAGTTCTCGGAGGTGTGGTACAGACCGAGGTAGTGCCCCAACTCGTGGGCGATGGTGAAGGCGAGTTGGTTGCGGGAGGTGTTGTTGAGCTCCGAGATGCGTTGCTGCATGGTCGTTACCACCAGGCCGGAGGTCGAGGTCCCGTTGATCAAGGCGCCGGGGATCTCCGCGGAGTAGCCGAGGATGCTGTCTTCTGGAGAGTCGGACTCGGCTAGTTCTTGGAGCATGAAGACCGAGACCGCGCCCGAGTTCCCTCTGGAGCTGAGCTCCAGCAAGTCAGCGAAGCGTTGGTTGAGCACCTCGTTCCAACCGGTCGCATCGATGTACAGGGTACCGTCTTGGAAGGCCGGTACGTCGTCGATGACCTCGACGTGCGACAGCACGAGGTCGAGGTTCGCCGCGGCAAGCTTGGCCTGCAGTTTCGCGAAGACGGTCGTGTTATCCCCGTCTTTGTAGAGCTTGTCCAGGGGGTCCCCGGTAAAGGCCTGGCCGACCAGGAAGACATTGAGGTGGAGGGTCCCCCGGGAGAGGTCGGCATCGCGTTTGGTCACGGCGTGGACCGCAATCTCGGTGGCCTCCCCGAAGCTCTGGGCACGCAGGCGATAGTGCCCGGTCTGGAGGGGATGGGAAGGATTGTCCACGATCTCGATAGTGTTATCGGGCAGGACACGGACAAAGCTGATCGAGTTGGGCACGACAAGGCTGATCGAGGGTTGTCCAGGAAAACGCGCGTTGGTCGGACCAATGGGAGAGAGAGCGTTCGGGTCTGGGTCGAGGAGCATCTGGCCATCCGGGGCGAGCAAGGAATAGAGGTCCATGTCGCGGGCAATGGAGCCATCGAGGTATTGCCCGGTGATGGTGAAGCCGAAGGAGGCAACATCGCCCGCCACGTCGAGGGTATACTCCTCGCTGATAGCAACTTGGAGATCGTCAGTGGGATTCGCTTCCAGGGTCTCCGTGCCGAGCAATTCGACCACCCTGCTGTCGCCGAGCGAGGCGACCACGTTGAGGATGAAATGGTACTGGTCGGAGTCGAGCTGGTCGCGGACCTCGACCACGACTTCTGCCTGGGTGTCGAGGTGAGCGGGGCCAGGGGTCCAGAGCAACTCGCCGGTCTGTTGCCCCAGGGTCATACCGGTGGGAGCCGAGACGAGGACGAAGGAAAGCCCATCGCCGTCGGCATCCTCGGCGTGGAGTTGGCAACGATAGGTCAGACCTTGGTAAGCCGTGGTGAGACAAGCGGTGGAGGTGAAGAGTGGAGCGGCATTGGTGACAACGACCGTGAGATGGAAGGTTCGGCTGAGGGTGCCGCCCGATCCGTTCGTGACGACCAACACGTAATCGTAGGAGCCGAGGTCGGTTGCGGCCGGGGTTCCCGAGAGATGATTGCCGACGAGCTCGAGGAAGGCGGGGGCATCGACGATTGCGTAGCGAAGTTCGGTGTCGGTCGTCGACGTCGCAAGAATGCGATAGGAGAAGGGCAAACCGATCTGCGCTGCTCCAGGAGGTTCGCCGGTCCAGAGGATCGGTCCCTCGAGAGGTTCAGGTTCAAGAGGGTCGGAAGAGGGGTCGATGGGGAGTGAGGGCTCATCGGAGGTCGGGTCGTTCTCGGCGACCTGTTCAGGTCCTACCTGATCGTCGTCGGTGGGATCTGGATCCGTGGAGGGTGGCGGGAGGCAATCGTCGACGTTCCAGAGGTTGTCGCCGTTGAGGTCTTCCTCCAGGTCCATGCGATGATCCCGATCGAGATCCCAGCAGCGGAAAGGTACTATGATCTCGTTGTCACCCCCTTCGCTCTTGCCCTGGACCCTGGCCAACACGAGTATGGTCAGTTCTTCGTCGTGTGCAGTGGCTCGGGCGGTGTAACGCAACAGATCCGCAGCGCTGAGTTTACCCGCGTCGAAGAGCGCAAGGTATTGTTCGGGCTCGATGGGGAGCTCGCCGAGATGGTCGAGGATGACCTGTTCGAGTTCTGTCGTGGTCAGGACGACCTCGGATTGGAGGAGTTCCAGGAGGGAAGGTCGGGGCTTGCCGGAGATGAGCAGGAGCGTAGCGAGGAGGGACGAGACGTCGTCGTCAGGTTTTGCGAACTCGGTGCTCAGCTCGTGCAGGTTTCGGAAGAACTCCCTGGCCTGGAGGGCATAGTGCGGGGAGTATGATTTGAAACGTTCGGCGTAGGGGAAGACGAAGGCTTCGAACAGGATGGTGGCCACCTCGGCAGGAACGTCGAGCCGGAAATCCTCGCGAGCGAAAACCGGCACTCGGAGCAAGGGACTTTCCGGTGGACCGAGGTAAACGAGGTAGATGGTCTCCGGAGGATCGCCTTCGATGCTGAAGACGATGGAGCCTGAAACCTCGGAGTGAGCGGTCCGCACCTCTCCCCGTGGCAGAATCTTCAGCCCTAGCTCGTCATTGTCTATCGCTTTGCTATACAGGCTAGAGGAGGGTACTTCGATACGTCCCTGTAGGGTGGTTTGCATGGTGGCACTTTCTTGCTGATCTGGGCAACCGGAAAGGACGAGCAGGACGATCGCGAGCAACAGCGGCATGGCAGTTCTCCGGGCGAGGAGGTCGATGAATGGTACCATAACACTCCCTGGAGGGCCTGGTTGGATCTCACCAACCGAATAATTTACGGAAGAGGGGGGTCTTCTCCATCAAGGTTCGCTTGTCCTTGATTGTTTCATCGTCCAGGGGAAGGGGCTTGACCCCGGCGCAGAGATGGGAGCCGTCCGGCCACAAGGTCGCCATGAATTGCTTGATGTTGTTATGCACTCGGTGCGGATAGGCGGTTTCGTGGTAACGGATGAGGTCGTAGTTGAAGTCTTGGCAGTTCTGATAACGCTTGCGTTTGTTGCGTTGCAGGGCCTTCAGGACGATGTGCTCGAGACGTGGCGGAATATCCGGGTTGAGCCGACGGGGAGGGACGATCTCGCCCTTCTTGATGAGTTCGATAGCCTCTTTGGGATCTTTGTATTGGAAGCACTTGGTGAGCGTGAGCATCTCCCAGAGCATGATACCGCACGCATAGAGATCGGTTTGATGGTCGACGGCATCTCCGGCTGCCTGCTCGGGGGACATATAGCTGAATTTCCCGCGTAAGCCCTCGAGTTTCTGTTCGCTCTTCTTGTAGGAGAGACTGCGCGCCCTGGCGATGCCGAAGTCGGCGACTTTTACTTTACCGTCGAAGGATACCATGATGTTAGGAGGATTGACGTCGAGATGGACGAGGTTCACGCCTTCATTGTAGTAGGTCTTGAGGGTGTGTGCGAAATAGAGACCGGAAAGTATACGTTGCATGATGAGGAGCGCGGTTTCCTGGGGAAAGCGCTTCTTCTGTTTGATGAGTCTGGCAATGACTTCCCAGAGGTTCTTGCCGTCGATGTATTCCATGACCACGTAGTAGCGGCTACTCGCTTTGTCCAGGCCTAGGCTGGAGATGCGTAGGATGTTGGGGTGTTTGAGCACCGCGGTATTCTTCGCCTCTTCTATCAGCATCTTGATGAAGTGCTGATTCGTCGAATACTCCGGTAATATGAACTTCACCGCCCAGATCTTGCCCCCGGGATCTTTCGCTTGGAAGACCTCGGCCATGCCTCCCTGGTTGATTTTTTTTACGATGGAGTATTTCTCGCCGATGACCTGGGTATTCTCGGTCATATCATCCTCCGCGTCAGCGAGTTCGGTCCTGCTCGAGGCCGCTCAGTCGGGTTTGAAGGGCATCGAGGATGGGGCGGGCCTGTTCCGGTAGGCGTGGATAGACTAGCCAGGTCCCCTTCTCCTTGTCAAAGGCTTTCTCGTGGATGAAAAGGGTCACGAAGGAGGCACCGCTCAAGGGATAGACACTGGCAGTGATACGGAAACGGTTGTATCTGCCCAGGAAGATCCATTTGGTGGTGCACAAGTAGGCATCCGGATTGACATACCATAGAGGGATCCCTTCTTCTTCCAGTACCTCGAGCAGCGTGGTGAATACGAGTCGAGCCTCAGCCTTGACGGTAAAGCCCTCCCGGGGTTCGAGGACCACCTGCTCGCGCACGCAACCAGGACCGGAGAACAAGAAGAGGAAAGCAGTGGAGAGGAAGGGAACCAGGAAGCGCCGGGCCTGACGATTCATTGTACCAGGGAGAGCTGGTAGAGGACTCCGAGATTGCTTAGGACGAAGAAGGTCCCTTCGGGGCCCAGGGTGGGGCTCGAGCAGAGACCACTTCCGAGAGCGAGGCGGTCGAGCAGTGCGCCGTCGCTCCTGCGGAGGAGAAATAGATCGGACTGGGTGTACCCGAGGACGAGGTATTCGCCAAGGACCAGCGCGGGTGAGGGGAGTTCTCCTGCCCGGGCTTCGAACGCTGAGGAGTTGAGGGTCCAATGACTTGCACCGGTATCGCGGTCGAGGGCGTGGAAGGAGCCATCGCTGGCACCAATATAGAGGATACCCTCGCTCGAGGCCGTCATGGCGACGATTCCGGGAATGTCCACGCGCCGCCACATCGTGTCCCCGGTTTCCGAGGACAATCCGTAAAGGGCAGAGGAATACGTCGCGGCGATCAGGAGATTGTCGAAGACCTGTACCGGGGCTGCGAAACCGATCAGGCGTTGGCCTTCACCGAGAGGTTCGAGGACTCGCCGCCAGCGTTCTTTACCGTCGAGTCGCTCGAGACATTGAAGAACTCCGTCGGCTTGGCCGATGAAGAGAGCGTCATGATGGACTACGGGGCTGATCGCTGAGAGGAGGTCCTGTGCACGTTCGGGCTCGTGGCGTTGAGTCCAGCGTACCTCACCCTTGTTTACGGTGACGGCGGTGAGGGTATGCGAAGTGTCGAGCAGGTAGAGCAGTTCGCCATCATAGGCGGGGGTTTGTAGGACAGATCCGCTCAGGAGCTTGGTCCACCGGAGTTTCCCCGTCGGCCATGCGAGGGCTTGGAGCGTTCCGTCCAGGTCCGCGAGGATGAGGAGATCTTCTTTGTCAGGCAGGAAGAGAGGCGCTGCTAGGAGGGAATCGCTTTTCACCGGGAGGATGCGGCGATCGGAAGGGTTGAAGGGGTTGAGGTCATGGACTTCGCCGGCGGAGGTCGCGACCACCAGTCTTCGGTCGGCGAGGACCGGCGAGGAAAACTCCTGTTTCCCGTAGAGCTTGTTGACAGGTACTTCGCGATGCAGATCGAGGCTCCAGAGCACCTTCAGTCTCGGAGCGGTCTCGGGAGCGGGGATTCGCAGCGTACCGACACAGCCCGCCAGCAAGAGTACTACCGGCAGGATGAGACGAACGTCATTTACCAATGAGGGTGATCTCCTCATCGACGGCACTGACCAAAGGGGAAGCCGGGAAGAGCTCCCTCACCTTCTTGAAGTTCGCGATGGCCTCGGCCTCTCGTTTGAGCAGCCGGTAGATACGTCCGAGATGGAAATAGGCTCTGTCTTTCAGGTAAGGGGAGGTACCAGTAGTGATTCGTTCGAGATACGGCAGCGTCCCTTCGAATTGTTGCAGACCTTCATAACAATAAGCCAGGGATTCCAAAATCAAGTGATAGCGAGGATCGTCGCTATCGAACTTCGGTAGGGCCAGCTCGAACACCTTGACCGCCGGTTCGAACTGACCTGCCCGGGCATGGAGATTGCCTGCACGTAGCAGAGCGGTCTGCCCGGTGGCCGTCCTACTGTAGTTCTCTCCGAGTTGCTGGTACCGTGGGGCGAATTCGGCAGCTTTGACATCAAGCTCGTGGCCGCTCAAGTCTTTGGTTGTTTTGCTTAATTCTTGTTCCAAGAGGTGATACTCGTCCAGAACTGTGCGTTCGCGGTGCTGGAGGTATTGGAAGGTGCCGACAACCGCGGCAAGGATCAGTATGATTCCCGAGGTGGTAGCGGTGATCAAGCGCGGATTGTCCTTGAGCCATCGAAATGCCTTGTTGGAAAAGGTGATGAACTCGTCGGGCTGCTTGATCTCCTTGCGCGTGAGCTTGGGTTGCTTGACCATGCTTCGTCCTCCATGCTGACCCGCTCTATGTAGGGTATAGCGAGCCTTGATGTCAATACATCCATGAGGAAGTGCGAGAAAAAAGGAGCTTCCGACATCGGACCAGGGGTGCTATAGTGCGCCGACACGTATCGTGCAGAGGGGGTATGCGAGCAATGAGCCCATCGAAGATCGAGAGTGGACAGGATACAAAGACCGGAAGCACCCTTCCCGGAGGACATCCTTTCCTCGTGCCGTATTACCAGAAACTGGTCAAGGAATACCGTTATCTGAGATCCCGGGAGGATCAACTCTTTTTTCTCACCTTCGCGATCCTTGTCGGAGTAGGTTTTGCTGGGGCAAGCCCCGGGATCTTTGCTGGTATTCTAGCCAAAGGATTGGTTGTTGCCGGACTGATCTTGGTATGCTGGGCGGTGCTGCATTTCCTACGCGAGAATGCCAATTTCAAGGGGGAAATCGCGAACAAGATCCAGGAAATCGAAGAAACTCAGGAAATATCCATGATTCAAACCAGTAATTTGGTCGAGTTCTGGAAAGAGGATTATTATCCGCATGTCCTCAAATTGGCCACGCTAGGTGGTTCCCTCCTCGTTGTGTTGCTCTGATCCCACAATCTCATACAAGGCCTTGGTGCCATGACGAAGGGTAAACTGTCGCGTATGCTCCGACTGTCGGGCCTTGCGGCTAAAATATCAACAAGTTATCTTGCGTCCAAGGTTCAGGATAGCTTGGGTTCGGAGGAAGGAGAGCGGCGCCGTCTGGCCGTGCATGTGCGGAATGCGCAACGGATCGCCGAAACTCTTGGTGATCTGAAAGGATTGGTCATGAAGTTCGGCCAGATGTTGAGTATTCAGGCCGATCTCTTCCCCGGAGAGGTATTACGTCCTCTTGCACAGTTGCAGCAGCAAGCTGCCCCCGTGCCCTATGCCGAGATAGAAAGCTTGCTCGTGGAGGAATTCGGAGCACCGCCGGAACAACGTTTTGCCTCCTTCGAACGGCAGGCCTTCCGTTCGGCGTCAATTGGGCAAGTCCACCGAGCTCGAACCCTGGATGGCCGCGAAGTGGTGGTCAAGGTCCAATATCCAGGTATCGTGGACATGGTTCAGAACGATCTGGATGGATTGAAGCTGTTGGTGCGCTCTTTCGACGGCCTGAGCAGGAAGACCTTTGATATCGAGGCAGTATATAAGGAAGTACGCCAGCGTATCCAAGAAGAGCTGGACTATACCAAGGAAGCGAACAATCTCCGACGCTTCACCGAAGCAATGGGAAAGTCGGAGAACCTGCTCCTGCCCGCAGTCTTGGACGAATATTCCACCTCCAAGGTGCTGACCCTGTCGTATCTCGAAGGCGATGACCTGGACACCGTGATGGAACGCTATACGCAGGAACAACGCGACCGTTTGGGGTGGAACTTGCTCGAGTTGATCTTCCGTCAATGCCTGGAAGTGGGGTTAGTCCATGCCGATCCCCATCCAGGCAATTTCCTCTTCAGACCGGACGGGCGTATCGCCTTCCTCGATTTCGGGTCGCTCAAGGTCCTGCCCGAGGAATGGCGTTTACGTCTGCGCACCCTGGTCCGTGCGATTTACCGACGAGACTACGAAACTCTGGAGGCAACCCTCGCCTCTATGGGAGCGTATGTAGATCCAGCGCATCGCTTCGGCCCAGCGCTCTTAGAACCATACGTGAAAATCTTGAACAGGGTTTTTCACCCCGTGAAACCCTTCGATTTCGGAGTTCACAACCTGGTCAGTATGTTCCTCCACCTCGGCCGGCGCAATCTCCGCTATGCGCTACAGCTCCGCCCGATCTCCGAGATGGTCCTCATCGACCGGATGATCTTGGGTCAATACTCCACGTTACGGCGTCTAGGTGCCCGAGGGGTTTTCGGCCGTATTGTGGAACCCTACCTCCCCGAGGATTGAACCTCGGTTCAAGGCAATTTGTTCGGCTCGGAGGATGCCGGTGCTGTCACGGTTGGAGAACGTAACCGTGATAGTTTCCCGAGCGCTTCGCTGAGGCTGTCTATGACGAGTTCGAGTCGGCGGTCTTCACCCGAGGGCTGGACCTGCGCAACCTTCTGTTCGAGGAGGAGGCGAACGGTTGAGAGCGTTGTCATCGCGGTTTGTCCAAGGGTGTCGAGTTGTTCCTGGAACGGGTGCAAAGCCTGATCGAGTCTTTCGAGCCGGTCGATCACGGCAAGGAGTGCGACCTTGTCTTCGCTTGTGCGAGTCTGGAGTTCCTGCAGGGTTGCGAGGATCATAGGGGTCTGGTTGTCCGAATCCTTCCCCGGGGGGGTGAGAGAGGTGGAAATTTTTTCAATGAGATGCGTGAATTTGCCTTCTATACGCGGAGTAAGTTGTTCGATCAGGTTGTTCAGGGTCCGGTTGATCCCATTCAGCTCTTCTCCATAGGAGGTGAGAGCAAGACGCGTCTCCGCCTTCGCCCCCTCGGGGATACTACGTAGGATGGTGGTCAACCGCACCACCATGTCTTGCTCCAATTCCCGGAAGGTCTCGCCGTGACGCTGCCGTAGGGCTTCGAGTTGACGGTCTAAGGTTTCGAGGACCTCCCCTGTACGACCGGGATGTTCTTTCAGTCGTTGTTCCAAGGCACCGAGCAGCTCAGTACTCTGTGCCAGTTGGTGAAGGTAAGTGTGCTGATTCTTCTGCACTGTTGCTGCGTTGGCAAGAAGGGTTTCGAGAACTTCCAGTTTTTTATCGAACTCTCCCTGGCCGAGAGCTTGTTCGAGACGATGCAAATCTCCTCCGACCTCCTCGAGC
>Ga0156395_1309_pt2 | contig 25699 bp, 25 predicted proteins | sample RifOxyA3_FD_108039 | JGI IMG/M metagenome (GOLD analysis project Ga0156395, IMG submission 108039) | Deltaproteobacteria bacterium RIFOXYA12_FULL_61_11 | reverse complement strand
CGCCGACGGTCATGGTATAGGAGAGAGTCGCGCTGCCACCGCCGGCGACGCTGGTCGGATTGCCCGGGACCGGGGTCAGGACATACTGCGAGGTGACTCCCAATCCCTGTGCGTCGACAAAACCGACCTGTACGGCGAGACCGTCGAGCACGGCCTGACCGTTGTTCCGCACCGCCACCGAGAGGGGTACCCCGCTCTGGCCTTGGCTGACCGTACCGGGGACGACGCTCACCGAGACTACCTCGATCGCGGCAGGGACCTCGACCAACCATTGATCCGGAGTGGCAGCGGAGCTATCCTGGAGTACCGCGCCGGAATTCTCGTCACTGCCGGTGACCGCCGCATCGAGGGCGATGGCCTCCCCAACCGCGGCCGTGGTCCTCACCGCCACGGTGTAGGCGAGGGTGACCTGACCTCCTCCGTTGATGCTGGTCGGGTTGGCCGGGGCGGGTGTAACCACGTAATCGCCACCGCGATCGATGCTGCCGGTGAAAGCGAGCTGCGCCGTGGAGAGCAGGGCCCGGGCCTGACCGGGGTTGGCAATCACGGCGTTGACCGTGATCCCGCCTTGGCCCTGGCTGACCCGTTGCGGCGAAGCGGTCACGCTGAGGATCCCGAGCCCCGCGGGCTCCTGGATCATGACCGTTGGGCTGGAGGCCGTCGTGGAGACCACGGCCGTGCCGAGCACATCGTTGACCCCCTCGACTTTGCCCGAGAAGACCAGGTTGCCAGCGCTGGTACCATCGGTCGAGTACGCATACACGAAGGCAGCGCTCCCGCCGGCCGGGATGGTCACTCCGGTATTGCCGGGAGGTCCGCCGAGCGTGGCACTGCCGCTGCCGGTCAAGGTCAGGGTCGGGTCGGGGTTCACCAGGAGGGCATCCGTCTGCCCGGTGTTGTTCACGGTCACAGTAACGGACAAGGTCTGGCCTTCCGAGAGCACTAACCGGTCTACTCCAGCGGTGGCGACCAGGATGGCGGGACTCCGCACGGTCCAGGTATCGGTGGTCTCGGCGGCAGGGTCGCTCAGGGCTGCGCCCGAATTGGCGTCGGTACCGACGATGGCGGCATCGAGCGCCACGTTGCCCAGGGTTGCGGCGGAAGCGACATCGACGGTGAAGACCAGGGTCGCGGCCTGACCCGATCCGAGCGTGCCGGGATTGGCGCCGGAAGGAGTGACCGTGTACTCGGTGCCGAGGTCGTTGCCGCTCTGGGAGAAGCGCAGCGAGGACGCGCCGAGGTTGGCGGTCGCACCGCCCTCGTTGGTGATGCCGACGTTGACCACCAGCCCTTGTTCAGCACGGACGACCGCGCTCTTCAGCGCGTTCACCGTCCCGAGACGCAAGAGCGCCGGCCGGACCACGGTCCAAGCATCGGTCGTCGAAGCCCCGTCATCATCACGCACCTGGGTTCCCGAGTTCGCATCCGTACCGACGAAGGTCCCGTCGAGGACGATCACCTCGGCCGCGGCCGCGGCTTTGACGGTCACGGTGAACGCGAAGTTCGCCGTCTGACCACTGACGATGGAAGCGGGGTTGGCCGGGGACGGCGTGACGAGGTAATCCGCGGTGCGATCGATGCTCCCCTGGAAGGTCAGGGCGACGGTGCCGACATTGACCGTGGCTCCACCTAGGTTGGCGGCGGTCACGGCCACGGCTAGTCCCTGTTGGCCCTGGCTGACCTGAGTTTGGACCGTGCTCACCGTCTGGAGTTCGACCTGGGGAGGTGTCTGGACCTCGAGCAGGTCGGGCGTGTCCGCGCCGTCATCGGCAAGCGCCCGGCTGCTCCAGTTGGCATCGGTCCCGGTCGCGGTGGCATCGACCGTGATGTTCCCGAGGGTAGCCGCCGAACCAACCTCGACCCGGAAATCGAAGCTCGCGCTGCTCCCACCGGGGATACTCGAGGCGTGGCCGATCTTGGTGAGCTCGTACTCCGAGGTCACGTCCACCAGCGCCGAGGAGGTGAAATCGAGCTCGACCGACCCGATCGTCGCCGTGGCCTGCCCGCTGTTCTGGACCACGGCGCGCAGCAAGACCTCCTGTTGCCCTCGGCTCACCTTGGTGATCGTCGATGGAACGGCGGAGACGGAGAGCAGACGGAGGTTGGCCGGGGTCTGGACCGTGACCGGTCCAGAGGTCAAGGGGGTCGAGGTGACTGTCGTTGCGAGGACTTGGTCTGTACCGGTGGCAGTACCCGAGAAATCCAGATTGCCCGCCGAACCGGGTCCGGTCAGGAACTGGTAGACGAACGCGACCTCGGCGCCCGCGACGATGGTGGCACTTGCGGGGATGGGTCCGGAGACCGGGGTTGCGACACCGTTGAGGGTCAAGGACGCGGGTGTGACCGCGAGCGCGTCGATATCGCCGTTATTCCGCACGCTGAAGGTGACGCTCAGGTCCTGGCCCTCGGAGATCCTCGTACGGGATAGGGCGAAGGAACCCTCGAGGACGGCCGGACGCACCACGGTCCAGAGATCTTTTGCCGTCGCACCGTCGGTATCGGACTTCGCAAGCCCGCTGTTGACATCGCTGCCGGAGAGAGTGGCATCCAGAGTCATGGGGCCGAGGGTCGCGTTCGCGCTCACCTCGAGGGAATAGGAGAAGACTGCCGAGACGCCCCCGGCAAGACCGGTGGGATTGCCCGGAGCGGCCGTGACCGTGTATTCGGCGAGGCGGTTCTGCCCCCCGAGAGCACCTATGAACAGGGTCACCGCTCCGAGCGTGGCTCCGGCCTCCCCGGTATTGCGCGCGGTCACCAGCAGATCGAGCCCCCGTTGCCTCCGGACAGCCTGGTCGTAGTTCGAGGCAACACTCACCACCTCTAGGACCGCAGGACTCTGAACCGTCCAACTGTCGGGATTCAGGGCGCCGCTGGCGGTAAGCGGGCTGCCGGAATTGCCGTCGGCGCCGCTCACGGAACCATCGAACACCACACCGCCGCGGGTAGCCGTGGCACCGCAACTCACGCTGAAGATGAAGGTCGAAGTCTGGAGACCGGCGATAGTCGTCGGGTTGGAAGGAGCGGGCACGACCGTGTAGTCCGTTCCGACCGAACCGCCGTCCTTGGTGAAGGAGAGGCTCAGTGCATTGAGCGTCGCGCCGGCCTGGCCTCCGTTGACCACGGTCATCTGGACCTGGACGTTCTGTTGGCCTTGGCTGATGGTCTCCACCGCGGTCGAGACTGCCTGTACTGTCAAAGCAGCCGGAGTCTGGACCGTGACCGTGAGCGGACTGTCTGCGGCGAGATCCTGCACTCCGAGGCCGCTGTTCTGATCCTGGCCCCTGATGCCGAAATCCAGGATGACGTCGCCAAGCGTGGCCGCTGCATCGACGGTGAGGGTATAGTCGTAGGTCGTCGAGAGACCACCGGCAAGGCTCGTCGGAGCCTGCACCGTCGTGAGCTGGTACTCGGCTGCGACATCGTTGCCGTTGCGATCGCGCAGGGTCAACCCCGCGCTGGTGATCGCGACCGAGGCCTGGCCGGGGTTCCGGACCGATACCGTCACCGGGACATTGCGTTGCCCCAAGGACAGTTTTGCCTTGGTCGAAAGAACCGCGAGCACCTCCAACTTCGCGGGGCTCTGGATGGTCACCACCCCGGACGAGGCCGTTTGACTGCTCACCGCCGTTGCCACGTTGGCATCGGTGCCGTTGGCCACGGCCGAGAAGGTCAGAGTGCCAGCGCTACCGCTCGTGGTCGCATAGGTGTACGAGAAGACTTGGGCCTGCCCTCCGGCGAGATCGGCTGAAGCCGGAAGAGGTCCGCTGACCAGGGTCGCATGTCCCTGGCCGGAGAGGATCGGGGTTCCGGGCAACACCGTCCTAGCCGTGGCCTCACCAAGATTAGTGACGAGATGTTGTACGGTGAGGGTCTGGCCCTCGGAGAGAGGGGTCGGCGTTGCCGTCAAGGTCGACTGCAACCGGGCCGGGGTCTGGACCAGGATGGTATCTTTGGTCGTGGCTCCGTTCGCTGTCATGGTGTTACCCGAGAGCTGGTCTTTCCCTGTCACGACCGCATCGAGCGTCACCAAGCCCGAAGAGGCCGTGGAGGAAACGCCGAGGGTGAAGCTCAGGGTCACACTCCCCGCGCCGGGAATGAGTTCCGGGTTGTTGAATGAGGGTGCGACCGTGAACTGGCTGGAAACATCGGAGTTGCTCGCATCGCGCAACACGAGTCCTGCCGCGGAGAGCTCGAGGGGAGCACCGCCCGGGTTGCTCACGTTCAAGGCCACGGGAAGGCCAGTCTGACCCTGATTGACCGACTGAGGACCGACCTGGAGGCTGTCGAGGACGATCCGGGCCGGGGTTTTCACCTCCCACGCGGCCTTGACCGTGGCAGTGCTATCGCTCGTGACTGCATCGTTGTTGAGGTCTTTCCCACCGGCCCTGCCATCCACGGTGATGACCGTGTCCACGGTCGCGGTACTCACGACGCTCACGGTGAAGGGAAGGTCAACGCTCCCGAGCCCTGGGAGGAGCAGGGCTTCCGACGAAAAGGCTGGTTGGACCTGATAATCGGCAGCTCGGTCGTTCTGGGCCGGATCGGTGAAGCTGAGGCCGAGCATGGACTCGTCCAACCGCAGGGCAGCCGTTCCGAGATTCCTGACCCTCAGCGTGACCGCGGTATTCTGACCTCTGCTGACAAGGGTTTGGGCTGCGTTGACCGCGAGAACCTCGACCCGGGCTTGGGTCTGGAGTTCGAGAGCTGCAGTGGCGCTCTCCGAGGCCACGGCGAGCTGGGAATATTGATCGATCGCCTCGGCCCGCACCGCGAAATTCAGGGAGCCCGTCGACCCCTGGCCCGTGGAATACACATAGGCAAAATCCTTCGAGGTACCGCCCGGTATTGCGGCCGAGAGCGGCAACGGCCCGGAGAGGTACGTTACCCGGCCGGTGCCGGTGGGCACGAGTTGCAGGGGGTCGAGCTCGGCGGCGAGCGCCGAAGCCTCGCCGGAGTTCGTGACCCGGACGGTCAGGGCTACATCCTGGCCCTCGGTCAGCGGGCTGCGAGCGAAGAGCAGGTTACACGAGAGGGTGGCTCGTTGCTTGACGCTGAGCACGAGCGCTGTCGGGGGCGTGTCGGCGATCTGCTGTCCGGAAATGGCCCCTGCTCCGAGCAGCCGGGGAAACACCTGGACCTGCCCCGGAGTGGCGTCTTCGAGGACTCCCAGGGTCGCTTTGAACTGGGCGCTCTCCCCGGCCTCGAGGAGCACCGGATTGGTGGGATCGGGGAACAGCAGGTAGTCATAGGAATGGTCGACAGTACCGAGGGCGAACGACGCCTCGACCGGAGAGAGGAGAATATCCTCGGAACCGAGGTTGGTCCCGGTGAAAGACAGGATCAGGCCGCTCTGGCCCTGACTGACCACCACGGTACTGAGCGTGGCGTCCGTCACCTCGAGTTCGGCAGGGCGAATCACGGAAAAGGTCCCACTCACCTCGTCGAGAGCCGAATCGTGTTCGCTAAGAGACCCGTCGTTCACGTCCCGGCAGCGAGCGCGAGCCGTCACCTGGTAGGTACCGGCCGGCGCCGTCGCGGCGACATCTACCTCCAACAGGAAGACCGACTGCTGCTTGCCGGCGACCGACGTCGGACTGTTCTCGGCGATCCTGCCGAGAAAGGCCTGGCCGGCGTCAGTGCCGCTCTGATTGACCATGGTCGGGACCAGTTCGACGAGCAACGCGGCAGCATCGCCCAGATTCTCGACCTCGACCTCAATGGCGAAGTTCTTCCTGCCCTGCGAGATCGTGCTCGTCGAGGGTCTGACCGCCCTGACCGCGATACGGGCCGGGGCCAGGATACGGAAGGGAGTGGCAGCATCGGTCACCTCACTGCTGATGCCGACGTTCGAGTGGCTGTCCGTGCCTGCGACCTGTGGGGCGAGGAGGTAGGCTCCCGGTTGGGCCTGAGCCTTCAAACCCAGGGTACCCCGGAGCTGCACGCTGCCCCCTCCTATCAGACTCTTGGCATTGGCCCCCGCGGCTAAGAAGCGGACGGGAGCATCGGGGATGAAATTGTGTTCTTGATCAAAGAGGTGCAGGGTCAGCCCGGTGAGCGAGGCAGCGGATTCGCCGAAGTTGGAGACGCTCAGGACGACCTCGCCGCCGCTCTGGCCCACGTTCAGGGCAGCAGGCATCTGCGCCTCGGTGACCACGAGACGGGCAGGAGTCAAGACCTGCAGCTCTCCGCTGGTCCGGTCGGGCAGAGCAAGCTCTTCCCCTGCCGAAGTCCTGCCCGAGAGGTTCGAACTGAAGGTGTAACTTCCTCGCCCCCCTGGTCCGGCCTGGAAGATGAACGTGAAAGCGTGCTTGGACTTGCCCGGGAGATCGAGGATCTCGGGATCCGGCCTTTCCAACACCCCGAGCTTCCCGAACTCCCCGCTCCCGCTGAGCACCAGTTCCTCGAAGGTCAGGTCTCGGAACGGGGCGAACCCTTTGTTCTGGGCCTCGAGCACCACGGCGAAAGGTTGCCCCTCCACCACCACCAAACCCTCTCCGGCGACACTCGGGGAGAGCACGTACCCGTCCTCGCGAACCTCGACGCCGGCCAGGAAGAGCTCGTAGTCGAGCTCGGAGAGCTCGGTCAACGTGAAGGTCGCCGGCGAGAGTACCTCGTCGAGTACCATGCGATTGCCCTGGTCGAGGAGCAGGGTCCTCGCTCCTACCCCGACCTCGACGCTGCCGGTCTCCTGCAGGCTTACTCCGCCTGCTTCGGGTGAAATATTAAAAAGGAACGAATACAACGCCTTATTTCCAGGCAACACCGTCAGAGGATTGACTTCGATATTCGGGACGGCCTCGCTGTAGGGAGGTACCAGGCAATTCGAGGCTCCCACCCCGCGTTCGAGACGCACCGAATAGTCTTGGTTCACTCCGGCTTCCCCCTGGGTGAACACCGGGCGGAAATCCACGGCATGGAGGTCCGGCTCGCCATTCCCATCCCAATCGTAGACCCGCACCGGCGTCTCGGCACTGTTCTCGACCACAAGACACAGCCGAACCCCCTGTTGTCCTAGGGAAAGTATCGGTGCGGTTGCCACCTTGCCGCCTTCGACCAGGAAGAGGGCCGGCAACTTCCCGGGGATGAAATACCGGAAGGCTCCTCGGAGCACCGCCAAGGGTTCGCTCGCGCGACTCAGGACAACATCGACCGTCCCCGCCTCGCCTTGCGGCACCGTGACCGTGCACCGTCCCGCTTCTACAGCCGTGATCGTGGCCCTCTTCGTGCCGAAACGAACGCTCAGATCGGCCGGGAAGTTCTCACCTCGCACCTCGACGCTGATCCCCCCGGTAACGAACCCACGGCTCGGCGAGAGGGAATACACGGCGAATTTCCCCTCGTTGGCGGCCAAATCCTTTGCATCGGGAATCCCATCACCATCGGTGTCGGGGTTGGAAGGATCCAGGCTCTCCCGGGCTTCGACGAAATCGGGCACCCCGTCGCCATCATCATCGAGATCGGCAGCATCTCCTACGCCGTCCCGGTCGAGATCGCGCCATTCCGAGGGATTGTCGGGGAAAACATCGCGGTCGTCATTACGGCCGTCTCCGTCCCTGTCCGTACTCGAGCGGTTGGTCAGCCGGGAAACCAGGAACGATCCCCCGCGTATGGCCATGATCCGATAGAGATAGACGAGGTTCTCCTCGGTCTTCGCATCGAGATAGGTCGTAGCACTACCGGAAATCCTGGCTATTTCTTCATAGGTATGGCGCTCTTCGGAATAGTCTTGGGCACTGTACTTGAACGCCCGTACCCCGGTGACGGATGTTCCACCTGGGATACCGCTCGAGGGCAGCGCTGCAGCAGGGAGAGCAGCAGCAGGCAGCGCAGCAGCAGGCAGCGCCGCGGCCGAAGGTTCTGCAGCCGCATCGTCCAGGGCTTCGAATTCTGCGCGGAATACCGCTATCTTACTGTAACGGAAGGCGAGGTTCTTGGGCAACGTCCACGAGAGGCGGGGTTTCCCCTGCTCGTAGACCACGTTCAGGTCCAGTTCGCCGGTGGAGTTGGGGACGCGGTCGATGTCGATGGGCGTGTAGTCCGAGTCGTCCCGGGAACATCCCAGAACCAGCGCCACAAGAAGCATTCCTCCGAGTAGCCAAGTCCTGCGCGTCATCGTGTCCCCCTTGTCCACTCGAACTCCTCGCATCGGCCGCACACTATATAGGAAAACGTTCGGGATGTGGACCGAAAGCCTCGCTCGATCGACCACCGAACTCAGGCCACCCCACCGAGCAGCCGCACCAAGTGCTCCACGGAGCGGTTGATGTCCCACGCAAGGTCACGGAAGAGTTGCAGGTAGAACGGCAGACTGAACAACAGGATCAACATACCGAGGACGATGTTCCCGAACATGCCGACTGCGAAGTAGATGTTCATCTGCGGCGCGGTGCGCACGATGATACCGAGCACCAAGTTGGACAGGGTTACGGTCACCAGGATCGGAGCGCTGATCTTCAGGGCGACCACGAACATTTTGGTTCCCTGGGCTACGACGAAGTTAAAGGTCTCCTCGCTCAGGCTCATCGGACCTATCGGCATAGTATCGAAGGAGACGGCCAGGATGCGCAACACATCGTGGTGGATATCGAGTTGGAGGAAGATGACGACGTAGAACAGCACATACAATCGTTGCACAACCGAGACCTGTTGTTGCGACACGGGATCGAACATGTTGGCCATGGCCAGACCCATGTTCTGCCCGAAGAGCTGTGTCGCGAGGTTGATCGCGGACATGATGAAACGCCCGAGGAGACCGAGCAACAAGCCTTTTACCACTTCGAGGCCAGCAAAATAGGCCAGAACTCCGAGATCCTGAGACACCCCGACCCAGCCTGCCCGGCGCAATTGGAACAACACCAGGGTAAAGGCCAGCGCAAGGAGGATCCGTATGCGGTTCGGAATCTCCGGGCTGCCGAGCACCGGGAAGAGCATCAAGAAGGAGCTGACCCTGGCCGCGATCAGCAGGAACAACTGCACATCCTGATAACTGAAGGGCAACGTGAACATCGCCCGTCCTTACTGCACGACGGTAGGGATCGAGATGATCATCTGCCGGGTGAAATCGATCATCGAGGCAAGGATCCTCGGCCCGAACCAGAGCAGGGTCAGGAAGATGGCCACGATCTTGGGAATGAAGGTCAACGTGGCCTCATGGATCTGGGTCACCGCCTGGAACAGGGAGATGATCATGCCGACCACGAAACCGGCGAGCAGGCACGGAGCCCCGACGAACAGTGCCGTGCGCAACGCTCCGGCCATCAGGCCCATGATATATTCTTCGGTCATGGCGGCTACCTCAGTTGAAGCTCTTCATTACCGAGTGCATCATGAGACTCCAGCCATCCACCATCACGAACAGCATCAACTTGAACGGTAACGAGATCAGGATCGGAGGCAAAACCATCATGCCCATGGCCATCAGGATGGTGGCTACCACCATGTCGATGACCAGGAAGGGAATGTAGATCATGAATCCCATCTGGAAGGCCGATTTGAGTTCGCTGATGATGAAAGCCGGGACCAGGCTCACCAGGGAAATATCGTCCGGGGTCTGAGGCCTCGGGGCCTTGGACAGGGACAGGAACATGGCCAGGTCCTTCTTTCGGGTCTGCTTGAGCATGAAGGTGCGCAAGGGTTTTACCGCCCCATCGAGGGCCTGGTCTTGGCTGATCTTCTCGGCCAGGTAGGGCTGCAGTGCCTTCTCGTTGATCTCGTTGAGGTAGGGCTGCATGATGAAGAAGGTGAGGAAGATAGCCAAGCCGACCACCACCTGATTGGGCGGGGCTTGGTGGACTCCGATAGCTTGACGTAGCAGCGAGAGGACGATGACCAACCTGGTGAAGGACGTCATGGCCAACAGGAGGGACGGAGCCAGGGCGAGCAGCGTCATGGCAATGACGATCTTGATCGCCGAAACGATTTCCTTTGGTTTATCGCTCTGCTCGAAATCCAGGCTGAGCCTGGGAATGGTGATGGTCTGGGCTTCCACCACAGGTCCAACCAGTATGAACGCCAGGAACAGATAGACAAACCAGCGCGAGCTTCTCATGAGTGTGCCTTCGCGTGAGGGACCATGAACTCGAGAAGTGGGTGCCTTAGCGCACCTCGGTGCCGAGAGGTGGTCGAGCGAACCGTCAGCGCTGCACACCGAGCATGCTGACCTTGTCCCGGATCAATTCGGACAACTTCGCCATCTCCATCAGCCGTTCGCGCCCGGCCTTGCTCTCGGTCGGTGCACCGGTCTTGCGCTGTTGGAACAGGCTGCGTTTGAGTTGTTCATTGAACGTGGTCTTGTCGTCGGGACTGCTCGGCAAGGCAGTCGTTGCAGCGTTCCGCTCCTCTCCGGCTTCGGTTTGACCGACCTCGGAGATCAACGAAATGCCATCGGCGGCAACTCCGAGCAGGAAGTACTGCGTGCCGATGTGGACGAGGGCGAGGCTCTTCTTCGGCGCGATGAATTGGTTGGCCACAACCTTGATGCCCAGCCCCCCTGCCTGCTTGAAGGGCAACCCGAGCCGGGCGGAGATCTTACGGTAGGCGAAACCCAGCCCGAGGATCAAGGCCACGACCAGGAACAGAGAGGTCAGCACGCGTCCGCCGAACAAGGCTTTGACTCCGTCCAGGTCCTTCCCCGCGAGAAAGCTCCCTTGCTCCCCAGCGGTGATGAATTCGTCCTCGGGTTCGACCACCGGTTTGGGGTCGGATTGAGCAGCATGGGCGACCTCTTGGGCTTGCCCTTCGACCCGCGGCTGGGTCAAGCTCTCGAGGACGAATTCGTCCCCCTCCTCGGGAGTGAGCACCGGCAACAACGCAGGTTCGACCGTCTTCGTAGTTGGAGCGTCGATCGCCGCGGCTTGCGTTTCGGCGGGCGGCCGATCCACGACCAACCGGGCTACTCCGCCTTCGATGACCAGGGAGCTGTGCTCGAGCAAGGCCGCTGCATCCTGTTTGAGGACTAACCGCAGGCGCATCAAACTGGGAGAGAACTGGACCAGCAGGATTTCCTCGACCAGGGAGTCGTCCTGCACCGGGAAGGAACGGGTGCCGCCCTTGACCCGAGTTTCGGGAAACTCCACATGAAGGTAGTTGCGATAGCTCGAGAACGGCCGGGCATCATACCCAAGAGCCTTGGAAAACTGTAATTCGACTGAGAAGCGCTGCTCCTCGGTCTTGACCGAGAGTTCTTGGAAAGAGGTCGTTTGCCCTGCATGACAAAGGGTTGCAAGGGCCAACGAGAGGGCGCAACTCACCTTAGCGATCGTCTTCATGCTCGTGCTCCGGGTTGTCGGAACTGTGGTTACTTCAGACTCTCGATACGTTCCTTGGGCGTGATGATGTCGGTGATCTTGATGGCCAGTTTGTCGTTCATCACCACCACCTCGCCACGCGCCACGAGCTTGCCATTGACCAGCAGTTCGAGAGGCTCATCAACCGTCTTGTCCAACTCGATGATCGAACCGATGCCGAGTTGGAGCAACTCGTTGATGAGCATCTTCGTCCTGCCGAACTCGATGGTCATCTTCAACGGGATGTCGAGGATGAAATCGAGGTTGGCGTTCTGCTTCGAATCGCCGCCGATCAAGGCATTCTCTAGGTCGTTGTGGCTCATCGTTCACTCCCGAGGACCGTGGGGGTGGTTAGCACGTTGCGCGCCAATCCTCATCGGTCCACAACCATTTGAATTACTGCACAAGAAATCGCTCCTACGACCGTCCTAGTCAGTACTTCTCCACCGCTCCGTCAAAATCGTGACAATCCTCGAGTACGGGCCTCCCGGTCATCGCTGTTCGTGTTCTGCGGTGAAGATTTTAATCGGATTGTGGATTTTTACCGCTTTCTTCCCCTTGAAGGCGCCGGGATTGACCAAGAACTTGGGGTTACCCTCGATGTTGAGCAGGAGCTTCTCGTCTTTGTCGGTCTCGATAGGAATGACATCCCCGACCTGCAGCCCGAGGAGCTCCCGCACACTGAAGGCTGCCTGACCAAGATCGACGGTGACCTCCAGGTCGAGCGCCTTGAGATGCTTATGCATCCGCTCCTGGATGATCGCATCGCGGCTTGGCTTGCGCTTGAGGGAAATGTTGGTGTCTTCGAGCGTCTCGATTGCCTTGAGCGAGAGGACGAGGTTGAGATTGCCGCGCACCACGTTGAAATCGAGTTCCCAGGTCGAGAGCAGGATCAATTCGTCGCTGGGGAAGACAGAGATGTAATTCGGGTCGGTCTCGACCTTGATGATCTTCATCTCGATACTGGTGAAGCGGTTCCAGATCTCCTCGAGCTTGGTGATGTTGCCCTGGACGATCTTCTGGGTGAACTGCAACTCTATCTCGGTGAGGTTCTTGTCCTCGACCACGTTGAGATTGGCCCGCCCTCCGAAGAAGATGTTCAGGAGGTGATAGATGACCTGGGTCTCGACGGACATGATGCCCTTGCACAGGGCCGAGGGTATGTCGATGAGGTACATCCCGATCGGGACCGGCAATCGATTGACATACTCGTTGTAGTTGATGATCTCGTTGCTGACGAAGTTGACCGTGACCGGTTGCTGGGCCTGATTGGTGAGGAAGTTCTCGAGCTCTTTCGCGTAGAGCATGAAAATCAAGTCGGCGGTGGGCATGTCACCCTTAACGAAGCGCCGCTTGCGGGTGAAGTCGAACTTGATGTAGTCGAGGTTAATGACCTCCTCGGTCTCGGGTTTCGCCGCATCGGTGGTCTCCAACCTGCCGTCGGTGACCGCGGCGAGCAGGGCATCGACCTCGTTCTGGGACAGGATCTGGCTCATGACACCTTCCTCACGACAGGCCGGATAGAACGTTCACTGTACCACGAACTCGGTGAAGTAGATGCGGCGGATACGTCCGGTGGTCAGCACCCGGTTGAGCGCGGTGACCAACTCTTCCTTGAGCAGCTCTTTACCGCGGGCGTCCTTGATCTCATCGTAGGACTTGCTGCTGATGATGGAAACCAGGATGTCCTGGAGCACGGGTTTCTTCTTCTCGACTTCCGCGGTCAGCCCCTCGGTCAATTCGAAGTGGATCCCTATTTTTAGATAACGGGAATCCCCGGGGGTGTTGAGGTTGAGGATGAAGTCGTCGAACTTGAGCATCTCGCCGACCTCGGCGAAGGCGGCATCTTTCTCTGTCGCCTGCTCGGCCTCCTTGAGCTTGTCGGTAGCCTCGGTCTCGGATTGCTTCATCTGGTACTGGAGATAGGCGAGCACTCCCCCGACCCCGGCCAGCACCACAACCGCGAGGATGGCGATGATGATGATTTTCTTCTTCTTGTTGCCCGCCGGCGGCGGCGCGGTTTTCTCTTCGGCCATCAGGTACTCCTCAAGCAACGGTCAAGCGGCTCATGCTACCGAAAGGCCGCGACAATGACAAGCAGGGTCGAACCCTTTTAGCGCCCTCGGCGGCATCACTTCCCGGACTCGGGCGCCTCTTCGGCCTCTTCTTCCTCCTCCTGCTCGAGCAGCTTGCGCTCCAGCTCGGCACGTTCTTCCTTGGCCTCGACGAAATCCTTGAAGAGGATGATCACCTCGACCCTGCGGTTGAGCTTGCGCCACGCCGCGGTATCGTTCGGAGCAATCGGGCGCTGGTCCCCAAAACCCATGGCCGATACCCGTTCCGGGTTTATCCTCCCTTGGAATATCATATATTTGAGCACATTGACCGCGCGCAGAGTAGAGAGCTTCCAGTTGAAGTCCTCCTCTCCCTTGGCATGCGGGGTCGCGTCGGAGTGTCCCTCGATGCGGATCGCATTCGGCAGGTCTTCGACGATCGAGATGATCTTGTCCAATTCAAGATAACCACTTGTTTTCAGATTCGATAAACCCGGATCAAAGAGCACGGCGTCCTCGACCCTGAACACGATCCCCCTCTCGTCGGTGTGCATTTTCAGCTTCTCGACGTACTCGACCTTCTTCTTCTTCGAGCGGACCTTCTTGACCACCTTTTCGATGGTCACGTCCACGGCCCTGACGAAATCGAAGGTCATGACGATGTCCTTCTTCATCACCGAACACCGGTCGCCGGCCTTGAGCATGCCCAGGGAGCCCTTGAGCGAACCGAGGGTGTACTTGAGCTTCTGGGCGTCGAGGGAGGACATGGCAGAGAGCATGATGAAAAAGCAGAGCAGGAGACTCATCATGTCGCCGTAGGTGCAGATCCAGCCCGGTGCTTCGGGTGCTCCGACGTCCTCGGATGTCTTGCGTTCTTTGGCCACCTCGTACCCTCAGTCGATGGTCAGGATGCCCTCGGCCGTGGCCAGGACAATATCGACGCGGCGATTCTTGGCCCGGTTCTCCGGGGTGTCGTTCGGGGCGATCGGCCTGGCTTCGCCATACCCCGCTACCGCGATCTTTTCCTTGGGCATGTTACTGCGTTCGAGGATGTAGCGGGCTACGGTAATGGCCCTGGCCACCGAGAGATCCCAGTTGGAATCGAAGCGGGCGGAGCGTAGTGGTGTGTCGTCGGTGTGCCCTTCGATGCGGATGTCGAAGGGAAAGGCCTCGAAGAAGTTGATCAGGGCATCGAGGATCTTGAAGGATTCCGATCGCAATTCGTCACCGCCCGGTTTGAACACCAGGTTGGCGTCCATACGCAGGACGAACCCGGCACGCTTCTTGATAATTTGGACGTTCTGGGTTTCTTTCTTCAACTCCTTCTTCATCGCGTAGTAGATCTCGATCGAGGTGTAGTTGGTCTTCACCGGGACCATGTCACGCGGAGAGAGGATTTCTTCCTTGCCTTCGACCAATTTCAAACCCGACTGCATGATGCCCATCGCTCCCTTGAGCGAGCCCAGGGCGACCTTGATCTTCTGCATGTCCAGACTCGACATGGAGACGAGCATGATGAAGAAGGTCAAGAGGAGACTCATCATGTCGCCATAGGTGGCCATCCAGGCCGGAGCGCCGGGGGTCTTGTCCTCGGTCTTGGGTTTTCGCTTGCTCATCGCTTGTCGAACACCGAGATCCGGTCCTTGGGCGCGATGAAGGAATGCAGCTTCTGCTCGACGATGCGCGGGTTGTCACCCGCCTGGATCGACAAGACCGCCTCGGCGATGAGCCCCTTGACCAGGAGTTCGTTCTTCGATCGCGTCTTGAGCTTGCCCGCGATCGGCAGACAGAGGCAGTTGGCGATGAGGGAACCATAGAAGGTGGTGATCAAGGCGACCGCCATGGCCGGACCGATGGTTGAGGGATCGTTCATGGACTGGAGCATCTGCACGAGACCGATCAGGGTCCCGATCATGCCATAAGCCGGAGCCAAGGTACCGAGCGTGACGAAAAGCTCTGCGCCGAGTTTATGGCGTTCGTCGATATTCTCGATCTCGATATTGAGCACGTTCTCGGTGACCTCGGGTTCCTGCCCATCAATGACGAGTTGGAAGCCGTTCTGCATGAACTTGTCGTTGGCCTTCTTGATCGGCCCCTCGAGGGCCAACACGCCCTCGCGACGGGCTTTATTGGACAGCTCGACCAGGAACTTGATCAACTCCTCGGGCTTGGTCTCGCGCTGGAGGAAGGCTTGTTTGACCACCTTGAGCACGCTCATAACTACGTTCAACGGGTAGTTGATCAAGGTCGAGCCGATGGTGCCGCCGACCACGATCATCATCGAAGGGATATCGACGAAGACCTCTCCACCCGGGGCGGAGGCAATGGCGATGACCGTTAGGCCCCAGGCCGCGACGATGCCGATCAGGGTTGCGATGTCCATGTCTCAGTCTCCCTGACCTTGGTCTCGAGCGCTCGCCGGCTCGGCCGCGGTCTCGGCGGCGAGACGCTCGACCTCCTCGGCGGCGAGTTCCGTCAATTCCTCGAGCCGCTCGCGGATAGCTCTGTCCAGGCGCTCCACGAGCAAGGGTTCCAACCGACGGTCGAGATACTCCCCGACCCTGCGCTCGACCTCTCCGAGAATCTCGGCTTCGAGCCGCGCTTCGAAGTCAGGGCGAGCGGTGGGGTCGTCCGGCTCGGCAGAGAGAGGCGCCAGCTCATCCAGACCCCTGAGCAAGGTCAAACCCCTCCTCGGTTTCGCCAAGAGGGCCGCGAGCCCCTCGAAGGTCACGTCCTGTTTAAGCTCCGTGCTTTCCACCCTACTACCTCTCTTCAGTTGAAAGCCGCCTCGAGTTGCGCCGTGAGCAATCCGGGGAAGCCCTGCAGCACGAGCACATATCTTCCCTTGCGCTTGAGCTTGACCTCGGTGTCGGCCAAGCTCAAATGGAGGAGTTCCGTGCTGTTGTGTAACACCTGGTATTTGGTACCGCGATAGAAACCGAGGAAGGATTTCTGGAATCCGGCATAGGCTTCCGAGGCATCCTCGATGCTGTCCCAGACCGAGAACAAGACCAGACCCCGCTCGGTCTCACTACGGGCGTAGATAGCCATGAGATCCCCATCCCACCCCGATGCAGCATTGAGCGCGTCCTTCTGGCCTATTGCATCCATGAGCAGCAACTGGAAGAAGAATTCTCCCAACACCGTCCTCTCGACCAACCTCCATTTACGCTCGGCCAGAGCATTCTCGACCTCGGCCGAGAAGATCAGGCGGGTGGGATTGTCCTTGTGGCGTTTATTGAAGTGCTTCTCGGGGTGAATCACCTTTTCCATGGAATTGGGCAACCGACTGTAGACCGAGAAGAGTCGTTCCTGCGGGTAGTAACGACGGCCGTATTCGAAGAAGCGCACTCCATAGAGTTTCGGATAGAAATAGTGGGCCAGGACACTCATCGGAATGGCATATTGCTGATGGTAGAGCCGCATCCGTTCTTCGAGTTCGGCAGCAATCTGCTCAGCGACCTCGAAATTGGTGACCTCGACCTTGCGATTGACGAAGCCATATTCGACCTGGGAGAAAATCCCGTCCCCCTGGAGGAGCGCATCGAGGGCGTACCGGGCATCATTGTTGCCCCGCCATTGCTCGGCCAAGTCCTTGAGTTGGTAATGCTGGTCGACCAAAACGGTGGCAAGTACCCTCGGCAGGTGGACGAAGAGCGCCGAGACCGTCTTCCATTCGAGGAAAAGCATGTCCTTGGTATGGAAATCATACAGCACGGTCAGGTCGTCCTCGAGTACCGGACGCAGCCCTTCGACGAGGTTGTAGGTCGACGGAATCAACCGGAAGTATTTGAACTTATCCTGCAAATCAGCGCTGCGTTCGACCCAGGTCAGGGCGATGAGCCCATTGTCAAGGTACTTGGCGAATTCCTCCTTCGTGACGATCCGGTTGGAGAGAGCGTGCTTGAAACGCCGCCCCTTCAAGGTCTCCATACCTTTCTGGTAGATCGGCATGGAATTGAGGACTTCCTCGGAGGATAATCCCCCCCCACCCTTCGGGGCGAAGTAGTGGGCCTTGAGGGCGTCGTAGTCGACCACCTTGACTGCAGCACTTTCAATCTGGTGCATCAGAGTGGTCAGAGCTTTTTTTACCTGAACATTGTATTCGCTCGGTGAGGGGGGTGGCGCAGGAGGCTTTTGCGGGGGAGAAGGAGGCTGTCCCGCCTCATCCTTGCTCGTCTGAGCCGAGGAGTCGATCACCACACCCAAGCCCAGTAGAACCCCAACGAGGAACAGCCAGGGCGTCCAACGCCTCGTCATGCCCTTCACGCTCCGCTCGTCAACAACCGGAGGATTGTAGGGAGAGCCGGACCTTTTATCAACCGCGCAATCTCCCCAGTACTTCGAGTTCAGGGGAAGCCCCTGGTTCTCTTCACTTCCCAACACAGAAACGAGAAAAAATACGTTCGAGGACCTCCTCGGCGGGGACCTTTCTGGCGATATCGGCCAAACGGTCGAGAGTCCAGCGCAGGTCCATGGCTACCATATCGAGGCTAGCCCCATGCTCAAGACCAAAGATCACGGAACCGAGGGCTTCGGCCGCAGCGTCCAGCGCCACGGCCTGCCGCTCGCCGATATACAGAACGTCTTCGGGAGCGCTCGACGTCGAGGTCAAGACCTCGGCAAGACGCCGACGTAGCTCGGGTATTCCCTCGCCGTCGCGGGCCGAGATCGGCAAGGCCCTCGGCAGAAGAGAGGTATACCGCTCGAAACGGTACTCAGGTGCATCGCACTTATTGATCACTACCACCAGCGCCTTCTCAACTGCCAGTCTCGGGAGTTCCGCGTCGACAAGGTCAGGCTCCCGGGTGCCGTCGAACACGGCCAGAACCAGGCTTGCCCGGTTGACCACCTCGCGGGTCGCTTCGATCCCCCGAGCCTCGAGACCCTCAGGCTGGGACCTGAGTCCGGCGGTGTCGCACAGGGTCACGGGCAGCCCGGCGATATAGAGCTGTTCCTCGAGGTAATCCCTGGTGGTTCCGGGAAGCGAGTCGACGAGCGCGCGCTCGTACCCGAGCAAGGCATTCAACAGAGTCGATTTCCCCACGTTCGCCGCGCCGAGGAGCACGATGGTACGTTCGCCCCGTAGGTAGACCTGCGCATCTCGACAGGCACGTAAGGTTCGGACCTCCTCGAGCAGCGAGGAGAGTTCGGTTCCCAAGGTGCGAGGATCCCAGGACAACTCGGTCTCGAGGACGTCGAGTTCATGCTCGACCCGGACCAGGAGGTCACTCACGGCAGCGATAACCTTGTCGATGCGCCGACCGAGTTCGCCGTCGAGTCCTCTCTTGATCGCACCGGCCTCCTCGAGGCTCAGGGCCCCGATCAAGGCGGCGACGCATTCGGCTTGAGCGAGGTCCATGGCGCCATTCTGCAAGGCCCTGCGGGTGAACTCGCCGGGGAGGGCATGGCGGGCCCCCAGCCCAACCAGACGCTCGACCAGGGCGTCGAGCAGCACCGGATTACCGTGTAGGGAGAATTCTATCAGTTCCTCTCCGGTAGGACTTGCCGGAGCGGGGAAATAGGTCATCAGCGCGGTATCGACCACTCCTCGAGCCAGGAGCACATCGCCGAGCGAGGGACGACGCGGGCGAAGTTTTTTTTTCCCCTGAAGACCTGCCCGGCAAGTTGTAGGGACTCAGCGCCGCTCAACCGGACTATCCCCAGAGCGCCTTGCCCTCGAGGAGTCGCCAGCGCGACGATGGTATCGGTCAACATACCTCGTCCTTCCCCTGCTGTTCCTCGGAGTCCTCCCCTGATGAGTCGGGTTGTGCTCCACCCTCACCCGGATGCTTGGGATAAATGACCAACCGGCGTTCGTTGCCTTCTCCTTCGCTGCGCGTACCAACCTCGGCATCGTTGAGGAGATAATTGTGGATGATCCAGCGTTCGTAGGAATTCGTCACGTCGAGGAAGCACTCCCTGCCCGCTCGTACGACCTTGCGCTTGGTTTTCAGCGCGAGACCGATCAGGCTGTTCCGCCGACGCTCCCTATACCCCTGCGTATCGATGAGAACCTTTTTCTGCAGTTCCCCCCCGGCGGCTTGCATCAAGATCTTATTGATGACGAATTGCAGAGCGGCCAGCGTCTCGCCGTTCTTCCCTATGAACAAGCCGCCCCGGTCGGTGATGATTTCCAATTCCGTGGTTTCCTCGGCTTCACGCCAACGAATCTGGGCCTGAGGATCAATATTGCGGGCGATGGTCTGGAGCACCTCGACAGCCTTGCCGGGGGGTGTAGCGGGTACCCAGGGGCCCGCCTCGGCTTCGACCGGTAAAGGCCTGTGGGGACGCTCTTCCTGGGGATCCCGGTACGGACGACGCTCTGAACGCCTTGGCAGATCATCCTCGGGAAAACGATAGGCCTGAGAGTGCAGATCCTGAGAAGGTCCCAACTCTTCGGGCTCGTCCTCCTCCGGTAGGTTCCGAAGGTCCTCTGGTTCGGCCTCCTCGATCCGCCCACCGGTTCCGGAAGCCGGGGTCGCTGACTGCTGGGACTGGCCTTTGAGCCGAACCTTGATCTTAACCTTGGAGCCGCCCATGATGTTGAAGATGCGTCGGGTGTTCTCGAGTACCGTGACCTCGAGTCGATCCTTGTCCACCCCATAGTGGGCGGAGGCCTTGCGAACCGCGTCCTCGAGAGTCTTGGCCTCGAATTCCATGCTGGGTTCTCCAGCGTCGTCGTAGGGATTCATGCTATGCCTCCTGGTCTGCTAGGTCGTTCTGTCAGACGGTCACTCGTTTGTTGATCCACCACTGTTGGAGGATGGACACCATGGTGTTGGTCAAGATGTAGATGACCAACCCGGACGGCAACGCGAGCATGAAGAGGGTGAAGATCACCGGCATGAACTGCAGCATCTTTGCCTGGGTCGGATCCATGGTGGTGGTCGGGGTCATGCGTTGCTGGATGAACATCATGACGCCCATGAGCAACGGCGAGATGAAGTACTGGTCGGGAGAGCTGAGGTCCACGATCCAGAAGGCGAAGGGTTCGTGGCGGAGCTCGATCGAGTTGAACAACACCCGGTAGAGGGCGAAGAAGATGGGCATCTGCAAGAGGAGCGGCAGACACCCGCCCATGGGGTTGACCTTGTGCCGCTTGAACAGGTCCATCATCTCGGCATTGAGCTTTTCCTTGCTGTCTTGAAAACGCTCACGCAACAGTTTGATTTCAGGCTGCAACTTCTGCATCGCCTTCATCGATTTGTATTGTTTCACATTGAGCGGGAAGAGCAGCAATTTGACCAGGATGGTCAGGAGGATGATGGCCAGACCATAATTGGGGACGATGCTGTGGATCCAGCGGAGCAGCTTGAGAATGGGTCGTGCGAGGGGACCGAGCCAGTCCCCGAGGTCGATCGTCGCCTCGAGGTTATCGCCGAGGGTCTGCAATCTCTCGATCTCTTTCGGACCGGCCCACATCGAGGTCTCGAACTGGACCTGCTGTCCGGGCAACAGGTCGCGCTGACCGTAGCGCAACAACCCGCTCACCCGGTTTCCCTCTTTGGTGAACTCCAGACTCTGGGCCAAAGGCAGGGTAGGGCGAATGACCGAGAGGAAATACTTGCTGTCCACTCCCATCCAACCGACCCGCCCCTCGAAGTGCCGCGTCGCCTCCAACGAGGCGAGTTCGGCGCGCTCGATGGTCTCGTTGACCCGCACCACCAGGTTCGGTATGTCGGGGACTTGACCCATCATGCGCATGCAACCACCGCTGGATTGCGGAGTGGCCGGTAATTCGTAATGCAGGGGACACTCGGCCACAATCCTCACGTCTCCCGAGGTGTGGTTCGCAATGTCGATGGTCTCGCGGACCCCGTAATCCCCGACCAGGGCCAAGCGTTTGGTGAAGGTCAATAGGCCTTCGAAATCGTACTCGAGGACGGCGTGGTCAGGTTCCTCGGTCCTCACGACATAACCGAGGTTGCGCAAGCGCACGATCCTATCGCCCTGATCCAATTTGAAGACCCAGTTCAAGGGGCGTTGCACCTCGCTTCCGCTACCATAGTCCAGAACAACGCGAGTTTCTTTGCCGAGTTCGGTTGCGAAATCCTTGAGCCGTACTCTCAGGATGCGCCCACCGATGCTGCCTACCTCCACTTCTTGCCGATCGTTCCTCAGGGTGAATACCCGGTCCTCGATAGTACTCGGAGCCGGCTGGACCTCGGTCGGATGAGGAGCGAGCACTGCCTCGGCTTCTGGAGACGCGGCTGCGGGGGCAGAGGTATTCGCGGGTTGCGGCGGACGAGGTGAAGGAGAGGGCATGAAGACGATCCAGATGATCACGCAGAGCACTATCGCCAACAAGGTCTTCTGATCCATCGCCTTCCTTTTGTCAGGTCACCGGGTCATGGCCGCCGGGATGGAACGGATGGCATCGGAGGAGTCGATGCAGTGTCTTGCCCAGCGCGGTGAAAAAGCCGAAACGTTCGAAACACTCGAGTGCATACCGGGAACAGGTCGGGTGGAACCGACAGGAGCGCGGCAGGAGCGGAGAGAGCAAGAGGCGGTACGCCCGGATCAGGGCAATGGCCACGTGCGCTCCCATATCAGTCGTCGGTGCTCCTGTGCTCTGGCATCGGCTTCCGGACAACGTCGCCAGCCCGCTGCGTGGTTTCTCTCAGGTCCTCGGCCAGGAGGGCCTCATCGACGGGACGCCTAGCCTTGACCTGGAAGACGAGATCCAGGCCGGGGAAGAGGGTTCTGCAGCGTCGGTAGAACTCTCGGGTCACCCTCTTGATCCTGTTGCGTTCATGAGCCTTGCCCGATTTCTTGCCCACGACGACGGCACAGCGACCGTCGCCCTCTCGGGGTACCATCAGTACCGTGAGTACCCTACCTCTATAAAGGGATCTCCCGCGGGCGAAGACGAGACGGATGTCTTTGCGACTGCGTATTCTACGCTCTCGGCCGAGACGCTCGTCCACCTACTTCTTGTACGTTGTCGGCACCAGAACCTTACGTCCTTTGCGGCGACGGCGGCTCAACACCTTACGCCCGCCCTGGCTGCTCATGCGGGCAAGGAACCCATGGGTCCGGCGCTTCTTGATCCGGCTCGGCTGATAGGTCCGTTTCATCGTTCCACCTCATGACGACTCGGGGCTCTATACTTGGCACCCCGAAAGATGTCAAGTAGATTGGGACCTGGATGGAACGCGTTCCCTGGGTGCAGAACTTTCCCCTGGACACCGCGTTGCACCGCACATCTCGCAGTCGCCGGGACGAACCATGCTGAGTGACCAGACATCCTATACCGATGAAGAGTTGATGGAACTCTATATAGCGGGTGAAGTCGAGGCCTTCGCCGAATTGATGCGCCGCTACCGGCGCAGGATCTATTCGTTCCTGCGCACCATGGTCGGCAACGATCGAGAGACGGCCGAAGAACTCTTCCAGGAAACCTTTCTCCGCCTCGTGCGGGTCAAGCGCTTCGGATCCTACCTGCGTTCGGCCAAGTTCTCCACCTACCTCTATACCATCGCCCGTAACGTCTGTATCGACCACTTCCGTCGGAGGCGAGGCGTGTTCGAACGCTCTCTCGACGATGAGACGGTCGTCCCCTTGCCCGCCCGTGGGTCACTCGGAGACGATCCCGAACGTCTCCTCCTGGAGCAGGAACAACGCGACCTCGTCTCGTCCCTGGTCACCGGACTGCCGGCCGAGCAGCGCGAGGTCGTGTACCTGCGGTTGCGCTCCGACATGCCGTTCAAAGAGATCGCACGTGTCACCGGCACCGGTGAGAATACGGCCAAGAGCCGCTACCGTTATGCCATCGAAAGTCTCTCCCGCCAACTGACGGCCAAAGACGTCCCGTGCAAAGGGGACCTCTCCACTGCTGATCCCGGAGGACAACCATGAACTGCGAACAGAGCAAGGCACTGATGTTGCAGGAACGGAGCGAAGAACTCCGTCCCACAGCTCGGTTCTCCCTGCACCAGCACCTCGACGAATGCGCTGCCTGTAGGGCCCATTATGCGACCCTGCTCAGCATCGAGCAGCACCTGAGCGCCGAACCCGACCTTTCTCCTTCTCCTTTCTCCGAGCGCGCCATACTCAACGCCGCGATCCTCGAAACCCGTCGGCGCGCGAAAGCGACCCCGGCGTTACGCTCCTTCCGCCTCGCCGGTCTGGCCAGCGCGGCCATGGTCCTCCTGGGCCTCGGTTTTGTGCTCGGCCACTTCCAAGAAGAAAAACCTCTCCTATCCGCAGGATCTGCGACGACGAGCGAGGACCCACTGAGGCTCCTTGCCTTCGGACGCGACGCCTACCAGCACCAACGGTATGACCGCGCCATCCACCGCCTCACCCAGTACCTCTCTACTGGGGTTCCCGACGACCCGGCCCTCGATTATCTCGCGACTCTCACCCTAGCGAGGAGTTATCGGCGTCTCGGACGCCACAAAGAGGCCCTTGCCACCTATGACCGATTGCGCCGACATCCCGGATCCTGGCAAGATCAAGAGCTTTTGGCCCAGGAAGTGGCGGATTGCCAACGCCACTTCGAGGATCGCCTCGTAGACTCCGACCAGAACGCCCTCCCCCCCGACAGCCGATCTTACGAGCAGCTTCCCGCGAGGATCTATCGCACCGGATATCGCGCCAACCACTAACAATGGTCGGTTCCGAGCACTCCAACGTCCCAGAGTTCGTTCTCCAATGGTCTAAGGGTTGTCCCGTGCGTTCCCCCGCGGTAGTATTGGAGTATGCGTGGTCTTTCCATCGTCGACATGGTCCAGCAGGACCTCGAAGCCCTCTATCGTATCAATACCGGTGTTCCGGTCAGTGCGTACGTCATCGACGCTCATCTCTTGTCCCTCCTCACCAAGGGGGCTCTCGGACCCGAACGAGACCGGCTGCTGATCGGCGAGGAAATCCCCGGCCACCTCGACCTCGCCGTTTATCTGCACACCTCCCGGCTCGAACTCCTCCAGGACCTGGATCCGCGAAAACGCCTAGGAACAGGTACTCTCAGCGCCCTACTCAACGTCATCGAAGAAGTCAGCCACTTCGTCCTCGTACTCTGGTCGAACGCCGAAGACCGCCAACTCTCACACTTCGACTTGGAACTCCAAGCAGAGATCGACAAATACCTCCTCTGCTGTCAGTACCTGCTGACTCAAGGTCTGGCCTTCGAGAACATCCTAACGGCACTCGAACTCGTGCTCTTCGAGCGTTTTTCCCTGCAACTCGACTTGGAAGAGGAAGAATTGGAACGCTACCAGCGCTCCAACCAGCTCGCTCATGCGTATATCCGACATCTGCGACGCACGTTCGTCCTGGGAAAGCTCTGGCATCTGATGTTTGAGGAAGCGCGGGGGTTCTATCGACTCTCCCGCATGCAGAAGCTCGCTCACATCCAGCGAACTACCCGTCGCAGGTTCTGAGCTCGTGCCCCAGATCCAGAACTAGTGCCGTACGCGCACTTCCGGCTGAGCACCGTCGACCGCACCATCCAAGACCCCGAAATGCCGTTCGTAGCGTTCGACCGCAGCGGTGAGCATGTGGGCTAAACGCTTGGCCTGACGAGGGGCGAGGATGACACGGCTGGCCACCGAGGCCTTGGGGGTTTGCGGTTGGACGAAGGCAAAGTCGAGGACGAACTCGTTCTCCGAGGAATTGATGAGCGCGAGGTTGACATAGGTCCCCCGTGCCACCTGAGGATCGAGTTGGATCTGTACCGCTACTTGCTTGGTCTTGGCCGCTGAGGGGGTGTCTTCCTTCTCGGAGCGTTCTTCCCCGTCATGGTGCTCGCTCATGCTCTCACCTCTGTCGAGTCCGTGTTAGCAGGGGTTTGGTGTAACACCCTCTTCGAGCCGAGGCAAGCCCACGGCCTCAAACCCACCGCAGGGGGGAATCCACCCGTGCCTTCAAAACACCTGGAAGGTCATGTCGCAGAAATTGGGGCAACGATGGGTCAACCTAGCTATCACAGTGAGGGAAATTCTCGAAGACGGGGTGAGAGCGGAGCGGAATTCAGGAGGACACCCCGCAGCGGAGTTCGTCCATAAAACCATCGACGCTCGACCTGACCTCGGCTTGATATTCACGCAAGGCCTCAGCGATATTCAACTTATAGGCATCAAGCAGGTCTTGGATGCGGTCCCCGCGTCCCCGATTGCTCCGCACCTCCTGGAGGTTGATGAGCTTTCCGGTCTGCCGTGGTGCTTGGATCGCCTTCATGGTTGCCTCGTCATGCGTACATCGCGGCGGATCAAAGCAAGCCCTGTGCCACAAATATTACAAGTTATTTCAAGCTGCTGTATTCTTCCAGGGGCCCTGAGTGCCCCATAGGAACCCCAGGGAGCAACCACTTGGGGACGACCTGTCCCCCCTTCAAGGCAACCGGGGTACATCGAG
>Ga0156395_1235_pt3 | contig 26564 bp, 23 predicted proteins | sample RifOxyA3_FD_108039 | JGI IMG/M metagenome (GOLD analysis project Ga0156395, IMG submission 108039) | Deltaproteobacteria bacterium RIFOXYA12_FULL_61_11 | reverse complement strand
GTGCCCTTCCTCGCCCATCGCCACACTCTGGAAGAGGAACGCCGAGGGTGGTATGCATCCTACAAGGGGACAAAGCTCCTCCGCAAGGCTCGCTGGTTCGGTCATCTGCGTCGGCGCATGGTCGCCGATGAAACCAAGAATCCCGACTACTACGACTACAATTTCCTGCTCGAAGCGTTCATCGGAGCAGACCCTTTGTTCGGGGTGCTCGAGGTGAGTGAACACCTGCCTTTGGCCGCGCTGCTCAACCCGAGGTTCACGGCCCTGATCGAGCGTTTCCGACTCGCCGACGCGTATCTCGCCTATTCTCCTACCCTGCCGGCCTGGGCTTCGTCTGCCCTCCTCTCGGCCATCGAGAATTATCCCTCCAAGGTTTTCCAGCACCTCCGGGAGATGGCTCAACATGGTCTCGCCTACGGGTTTTCCCCTTACGGGCAGGAGGAACCGAGCTATTGGCACAATTTCCGGACTATTCGCAATGCTGCAGTGATGTTCGTCTATGCGGGTAAAGACAAGTTGTTCGACGAGAGCTTGGATGACCAACTCCAGCAGTACACCCACCCCAGTACGCGGCGCCTCGTCGCATTCGAAGCAGGGCTTGGCCACAACGATCTCTTTGTACGACCCGACTATTATCCGAAAGTCGAGGGATGGCTCGAACAGTTGCGTGGCGTGACCCTCTCAGACTGAGCTGCTCTTGTCCTCTGTAGAAGAGAAGAGTAAAGACATCGCGGCATTTGACTGCATGGGGAGCCTGCATGCTGCAACGTAGCACCTATGGAGAGGTCGTACTCTTCCGCCTGGCGCGCGGCTTTCTTGGCAGAGGTGTTTATTTCACGGCCTCCTACCTGGTCGATGGTCTGGTCGTGGACACCGGTTGCCGGCACACTCTCGCCGAGTTCGCGGCCGCTACCGAGGGGGTCGGGATCCATACCGTGATCAACACCCACAGCCATGAGGACCATATCGCAGGCAACGCTCTGCTGCAGCGGCGTGACGGAGCGAGGATCCTAGCCCATGAGCTAGCCCTCCCGGTCCTAGCCGATCCCAGGGGCACACTTCGGATGGCCCTCTACGAACACCTGGCCTGGGGTATGCCCGAACCTTCGATCGGACAGCCCATCCCGGAGGAGGTTTGCACGTCGCGGCATCGCTTCCGCGTGTTGCGCACACCAGGTCATAGTGTGGATCACCTCTGTCTTTATGAACCGGAGGAAGGCTGGTTGTTCACGGGGGATCTTTTCATAGGCGGGAGGGATCGAGCCCTGCGCGAGGACGGCGAGGTCTGGCGGATCATCGCTTCCCTCGAAATGGTGGCCGGTCTGGAGGTGCGCCGGCTCTTCCCAGGAAGCGGATCCGTGCGCGAGAACCCCCTGCCCGAACTCCGAGCCAAGATCGTCTATCTACGCGAGCTGGGTGAGCGCGTGCTGACGCTCTCTCGCGCGGGTCAGCCCCCGCAGGTGATCAGAAAAACTATCTTCGGTCGGGAACACCCCCTGGCGTTCTTTTCGGGAGGCAGTTTCAGCGGGTTGCATCTGGTGAGATCCTTCCTGAATGGGGAGGAGCACTGAGAGCTCGCTTCATCGCTGCTTGACATGTGGCCGTCCTGCTGCTAACGCAGTCGATGGTCTATCTCATGGACTTCACCAGGGGTGGGGTCTATCCATTAATAGATCAACACCTGATGAGGAGGCATTGATGACAAGGGTAATGGTGGGCTTCGCGTTTTTCGTGCTCGCGAACTTGGGTTGCACCTGGGAATTTCAGGGTACAGAACCGAGTGGGAAAGATGCGGAGGGGGCGGAAACGACCCTGGTCATCGAGCGGATACTCGGGAACGACCCCTCGAATGAAGCCGCACTCTACGACGGCTTGATCCTGTATGGGAAGAATTTTCAATCGGATATCAAAGTCTTTCTCGTCAATGAGAGCGGTGAGCGCATCCCCCTGGAGGTGGATTTCCTCGATGAGGGTGAGGTCCGCCTGCGTTTGCCGAGTGAGGTCGTCCCCGGTGTTTACAAGTTGCTCGCCCAAATCGACGAAGAGGAGGTCGAGACGCGGGTGGAGTTGCTACGCGGCCGAGACGGCTTGTCCTGCTGGGACCTCAACGGCAATGGTCGTAAGGACGCCAATGAGGACATCAATGGCGACGACAGTTACAACTATCTGGACTGCCAGGGCGAGAAGGGACAGTCGGGCGCCGTCCTAACCTACCAGGGTGTGCTCGCCAAGGCCGAGCTCGAGGATCTGGCTTGCGGCAAGTCCAACCTCCTCGCGTACTATGAACTCGACGACGTGGAGCCCACCGAGTACTGGTACTGTAATGGCGAGAGTTGGCTGCTTGGCTGGCGCGACGGCGCCGCGGCCGTCAGGCTCTACGATACCCTCATCGAGGTACGTCCGCTCGAGTCAGAAGATCTCTGCTCGGCCGGCGGATACGAGTTGGTGAGCGGCAAGGATGACGGCTCCGGTGGCGGCGAGGCCGACGACGGGCTGCTCCAGGACGGTGAGATACTCCGTCGGGAGTACCTCTGTCATGGCCTGACCGGGAATGACGGCGCGGATGGTATATCTGGGGAACAAGGTCCGCAAGGCGAAATGGGGTTGGTTGGTCCGCAGGGCGAGATGGGCCCGATGGGACCGCAGGGTGAACCCGGGCAGGAAACTGCACCGTTGCCGCTCATCACCAGCATGGTCGCCCAGCCCTTCACCGTTTCCCCCGGAGCTTCGGCAGAGATTCGGGTCCTGGCTCATGATCCCTCGGGCAGTGGCCTGAACTACTTGTTCAGCGTGGTGGAAGCAGAGGGCGGTCAGGTTGGACAAGAGAACGCCAACTTCACGACCTACACCGCGCCGGTGAACGAAGGTTTCTACACGGTGGAGGTCGAGGTAACCAACGTTCACGGCATGGTCCGTGGGCAAGTCGTGGTCGAGGTCGCCAGTGCCGCTACTGTGGTCCGGGGCTTCGTCGAGGGTAAGATCCGGGACGCAGTCGATGGCGGTGCACTGGCCGGGGTGAACCTCCTGATCCGGGACGGCTCGGGACAATTGGTCGATTTCTCCGAGACTGCCGAGGATGGTTCGTATCGCTTGAGTCTGCCCGCCGGAGTGTATTTCCTGCAGTTCGAGAAAGAGGGGTACCGCGCCGAGCAGGCTCGCGTTCTGGTCGTGGGCAACCAGATGACCACCTTGCAAACCTTCCTAGTCATTGACGAACTGCACCTCGGTCCGGGCGCAGCCTCGGGTCGGGTCATCAACGCGGTGACCGGTCAGGGTGTGGACAACTGCGCACTAGATTTTCGCCCGGGTTACGGCACCACGGTCGGCGAGGTCGTGTTGAGCACCGCTTCCCAGCCCGACGGCACCTGGTTCGCCCAGCTCGAGGCCGGTGTGTATTCGGTTGAGGCTCGCTTGGAGGGCTTTGTCACTAACTATTTCGATGTCCTCATCGTCGGCGAGGAGGACCGAGCCAACCAGAATGTGACCATCTCGCCGGTCTCCGGGGAACAGAATCTGGAACAGGGCCAGGTCCGCTTGGTCCTCACCTGGGGTGAGACTCCGTCAGACCTGGACAGCCACCTGATCGTGCCCTCCGAGGGGGGCGGGCTCTGCGATTATGCTCATATCTATTACAGTGATCGGGGCACCAACGAGGACGTGTATCCCCACGCCAACCTCGACGTTGACGACACCTCGAGCTACGGACCTGAGACCATCACCATCCTGAGGCGTCTGTCGGGCACCTATACCTATCTGGTGCACGACTTCACCAACCGTAGTAGCATCCCTTCCCTGAACATGGCAGCCTCGGGCGCCAAGGTTGAGGTCTACGTCGACCAGAGCCTGTTTGCCACCTATTACATGCCCGAGGAGATTCCCTCCACGCTGTGGACGGTGCTGGAGCTTGACGGCGAGGTCATCCAGCCGGTCAACAGATTCGGCTACCACCCCGAGGACACCTCGACGATCGGCACGCCTCTCGGTTGCGGAGGCGACAGTTCGCCGCAGGTGACCATTTTGAACCCGCCCTGGGGCGCGCGCGTGGTCCAAGGCGAAGCGGTGAACCTCTCCGGGCAGGCCTGGGATCCGGAGGACGGTATGCTCTCGGGACTTTCCCTGTGGTGGACCTCGGACCTCGACGGCGCGCTCGGCAGCGGCGCGGACCTGACCCTCGACACGCTCGACCTCGGTCTGCACCTGATCTCCCTGTTCGCCCGGGACAGCCTGGGCAATGAAGCCTCGGCAAGCCTCAACCTCGAGATCGTGGACTACCTCGACGAGGTCCCGCCGGTGGTCACCATCACCTCTCCTGCTGAACCCTTGGCCGTGACCCAGGGCGACGCGGTACTGCTCGCCGGTCAGGCGGTCGACGACGTCGACGGGCAGCTCGATGAGGCTGCACTGGGTTGGTACTCCAGCTTGGACGGCTTCCTCGGCACCGGCGCTATGCTGGAGGTGACCACGCTCAGCCCCGGTCAACACGAGATCATGCTGCAGGCAGCCGATGCCAAGGGCAACCAGGGCTTTGCCGCGGTGCAGGTGCAGGTTCTCCCTGCACCTATTGCGTATGGGCAGATCCTTTTCCGGGCCGACGCTGAGACCGAGGTGTCGTGGGACTTCGGCGGCACTTGGGGCCTCACGGACCAAGTCCCGTTCGGCGGCACCTTCTCCTACTGCGATTCGCCCGATGGCACCTACGGGAGTGAGCGCAACGATGCCATGACTCTGCTCACCCCGGTCGACCTGACCCTAGCCCTTAACCCGCGATTGAGCTTCTATGCACATTGGTACTTTGAACACTGCTGCGACTTTGTCTATCTCGAGCTATCCCGGGATGGCGGGGCGACCTGGGAGGAATTGGACATCATTATCGGCAACCAGGACGTTTGGTCTCCCCGGGAGTATGATCTACAGGCCTATGTGAGCTTCGAGTTGTTGCTGCGCTTCCGTCTCTGGACTGATGTCAGCGTGGTCTATGACGGCTTCTACGTCGACGACCTCGTCATCGACGATCTGGGGCTCTGAGTTCCTACTATCCTGATCTCACCTGCTAGTATTCTGATCGGTTTCCCATCGCATGGCCTGCGCTGTGACCGAGGTTGAGTAGTAGGATCTTTCCCAAGAAGAACACAACCTCGGGGATAATCTTCCCAGGGGTCATTCAAGTGGGGAATTACAGGTAGCGCCATTCCAGTATCGCTGAGCATTGAGGCAGATCTCCTCGGCCGTAGGCAGTCGTGAGTAGAGTTTGAGGTCGCTGTAATGGGCCGAGACCGGAGCGGTGGGTGTATCGATGCACCCGGGTTTCCCCCAGACAAGGGGATCTTGGTGAGGGAGGCCGCAGATACCGTTGCCGGCGTTCTCCGGTTGGAGGGGAAGGAGTCCGGAGTCGAGCGCATTGCAAGCGCCGTTGATCCAAATAGCTGCTCCCGAGGTGGTACTCCAGGTGAAAGCGAGGTGGGTCCAGACATGGTTCGTCAGGGGGGGAGAGGATCTGAGCGGTTGTTCCAGGCGTGTATTGTTCCCTCCGAACCATTCGATCTTGCCCTGGTTATTGGTGCGAGCCCAAAAATAGTCATTGGCACTAAACAGGTGCCTGAGCGGGATGGCCAGGGGACAATTCGGTTCCATTGACTCCATCGCTTCACCCACGTCGAGGGGGTGGATGAAGAAGGACACGGCTCCTTCTTCCCAGTTGAGGAGCTCGAACGGGATCTCCAAATAATGCAGGTGATCGAGGTAGAGACCTGTCTGCCCATGGTCCGGTTTTTTTGCCGAGACAGTTTCGACGACCTTCTGTCCTTGACGCATCGCGATGGGAAAACCCCCGCGCTGCGCTACCTTGTTGGTGAAATCGAGACTTTCCTTCGTCCCTTGGCCATCCGGGATCTGTTCGGGATAGAGATACCAGCCGACCAGACCGAAATCGCAGGTTCCGCCACCTGTAGGTAGTTGATAGGGAGGGCAGGGGTCGTGGAGGGGGGTAAAAGGATCCTCGGGTGGGTCGCTTGAATCAGGTGATAGGTCGGTATGTTGGTCGTTGGGATCTTCGGGAAGAAGGGCAGGTGGGATGGGTGGAGATGGATCATTGCTGGGGTCGGATCCTTGTGATGGAGGGGGCGCAATGGGAGTAGTAGGGGTACGGAGCCTCGCGACCGCGGGGAGTTCCGCGAAGGGTTTATCGTCCACCCGCAGACTAGAGAAGGCCGATTCCGGCACAGCCAACAGGATGAAAACCACTTCCTGGCCTCGCAGCGGGAAGGAGTCGAGGTCACAGTGCAGGTAAAAAGAGGTCGCGTCGTCCGGGGCGAGATCACCTCCGCAGTGTTGGATCGAGGTCAGGGTGGATGTTTCGATCACGGCCAGGAGCGAGAGAATGACGTGGGTCTCGAGTTGGGCTTTGAGGTCCAGATCGCGGGGTCGCAAGAGGTAGAAATCGACACTGGCATTGGCAGGAATGGCGCTGGAGGGCAAGGCGTTGGAAGGTATGCCGTAGACCAACAGGCTGGAAGGCAAGGCGTTCGAGGGAATGGCAGCTCCCGGAGCCAGCGAAGAGGGTAAGGCGTTCGAGGGGATGGCCCCCGGGGGGAGCGTATTAGAGGGAATGGCGCTCGAAGGCAGGGCCTGATCCGTGGCATGACGCACAACCCCTTGGGCGCGATGACAGCCGAGGAGCGAGAGATTGGCGGCGACCTGGATGCTGAGACCGGCGTTCTGGAGGAGAGCGACGCAGCCCATAAGTCCTTGTTGATCGAGGTGGGAGGTGGCCGCCTTCGCGGTGAGCAGGGGGGAGGTAGTGAGGGTGACTTCGCCGTTGGCCTGCGATGCAGAAGGAGCGATGTCGATCAGTTCCCCGAGGGCATCCTGGCCGGTTGCAGTGGCCGGGGTATCGTCATCCTTGGTGCCGACGAGGTTTGGTGTGGAACAGGCCAGGTACAGGATGAAAAACATGAAGAACAGACAGTTACATGTCGACATGAGCAGCACTCGGTGGTGACCCCGGGGCATGATACCACGATGGTTCGTCTCGAATCCATGTCCGCGTGTGGTCTTCTCAACGCACAGGAATGGCACGGCCTAGGACCTGGACTTTACGGGGAATGGTCACCTTGAGCAGGCCGAGCTCGAAGGTGGCGGTGATCGAGGAGCTGTCGGCATCCTTGGGCAGTTGGTACACTCGGTGGAAGGGACCGGAGCGGCGTTCGACCCTCAGGTAGTCGAAGCCTTCGATACGTTGTTCGAGATGCTTCTCGCCCCGCAGGACGAGCCTATCGCCCTCGACCTCGATGGTCACGTCCTCGCGGCGTACTCCCGGAAGTTCCGCGATCAGTTCGTACCCCCGGCCCGTGTCCTTGACGTCGACGGGAGGTGAGTAATCGTTCTCGTCGGTTCGTCCTCGAAGGGGGCGTGGGCTGGAGAACATGATAACTCCCTCAGCATGAGGAGGATTGCCGACATCGAACAGGGGGTTCGAGGGGGACCCCTCAGGCTGGTGTGATCAGCGGATCTCGATACTCCTGGGTTTTGCCTTTTCAACCTTGGGCAGGGTCAGGCGCAGCACGCCATCAGCCATGGCCGCACTGATCTTCTCCTGGTCGATGTCCGCGCCCAGAGTAAATTCGCGGCGGAAATGCCCGACATTGTATTCGACGGAGCGCGGAGTCAGGCCTTCGTAACGTTCCGGTCGGATCTTGCCCTCGAGGGTGAGAACCTGGTTGTCGAGGTGGAGTTGGACGTCCTCGCGAGTCACGCCGGGGAGGTCGGCGACCAGCAGCAGGTGGTCTTCTTTCTCGCAGATGTCTACCTGCGGGGTGTACACCTTGCAGGAGTAGGTCGTCTCCGCGCGGTCCCGTAACTCTTTCTTCTCGTGGATCTCGATGTTGTTCGTGGGCATGGGTGGCTCCTCCTGTTCAAGCAATGGTGATCTGTTTGGTGCGAGCTTGGGCGAGTTTCTCGAACTGGATGGTCAGCACGCCATCCTGGAGACTTGCCTTGATGCTCTCGGCATCGACCTCGCGGGGGAGGTTCAATTGTCTCGAGAAGGTGCCGTAGCCGCGTTCTCGGCGATGGAAGCCGTACCCTTCCTCGATCCCGGAATTGCGTTTGCCGGTGATGTTGAGCACGTTCCCCTTGACCTCGACTTTGACGTCTTGTTTGGCGAAGCCGGGGAGTTCTGTGGTCAGGACGTGGGCATCCTCGCGTTCGAACCAATTGACCGGAGGATAGGCGCGGTTGCCGTATACCATGGGATCCGCGCCCGGACGGGTGAAGAGGGTGTCGAGTTCTTCCTGGAGTCTGAGCAGGCGTTCGAGCAACATGGTTCCTCCTTCCTTATGATGACCAGACGGTTATGCACTCACCGTCGCGGTCTAACCTCTAAGCATCGTCCTCTTGGCTGTCAATGCGTCGGGTATGTGCCCAGCGCTGACTCACCCTCGTTGGACGATCCGGGCTCCCGATGCTGCTACCATGAAGATCTCCTTGGATCCCAGAGGCAGGATTCGACATTTCGATTCGGATTTCCGAAATTCATCGAGTAATTGGCCCTGAAATTCGACTGGGATTTTTACGAATCGCTTGAGCGAATGCTCCCTGGAAGAATTGCTGCTACCTGGTAAGAGGTTTGCTAGAGCGTTTGTTGTCATTCAAAAGGGGGGGGGAAATGTCGGAATACCAAGTATTGCTGCTCGAAGACGATCGGATGACGGTAGAGCGAGTCCTGCAAGCGCTCACGGGTGAGTACCGCTTTCTCCATGCTACCAATGCGGAAGAAGCTCGAACCTTGGTCGAGAGCCACGCGATCGATCTGGCGGTGCTGGATATCCACCTGCCGGGAGATTGCGATGGCATTGAATTCCTTCGTTGGCTGAAAGAGCGAGACCCCTCGATCGTGTGTCTGATGACCACGGCTGAGGAGTCCTTACGCTCGGTCAGGGATTGCGTTCGGTTGGGTGCAGCGGGTTATTTGCGAAAACCTTACCGAATCGATGAAGTACGGCTGCAGTTGACCCTTGCCTCCGAACTCAGGGCGAAAACCACAGAACGAGAGGTGCAGGAAGAGATCCTCCGCCACGTTTCCAGCAGACCGGGGCGCATCATTGGTTCGAGTCTCGCCATGACCAAGATCCTCGACCAGGTTGCCGAGTTGGCTTCCTTCCCCGACACTTCGGTCCTGATTACCGGTCCGACGGGCAGCGGCAAGGAAGTCATTGCGCGCGCCATTCATCGGGAGATAGCGCGCAATGGTCGTCGGCCATTCATTGCGGTCAATTGTGCCGCGATACCGGCAACCTTGATCGAAAGCGAACTGTTCGGTTATGAACGCGGCGCGTTCACTGGGGCCAACCAACGCAAGATCGGTTGTCTCGAGATGGCCCATGGTGGAGACCTCTTCCTCGACGAGATCGGCGAGCTTTCGTTAGAAGTGCAGGTCAAGCTGCTCAGAGTGTTGCAGGAAAGAGAATTCTGTCGCTTAGGCGGCACGAAATTGGTCCATTCGCGCTTCCGACTGATCTCCGCAACCAACCAGAACCTCGAACAACTCATAGCAAAGGGAACGTTTCGGCGGGACCTCTTCTGGCGCTTACACGTCTACCCCATCGTACTGCCTGCTCTTCGGGATCGGCGAGAGGATATCCCGCTCTTGGTCAAGGAATTCCTCGGTGAACTCGTTGTTCGTCATGGCAAGCAGGTCCGTTCGGCGGCACCAGAACTCCTCGAACGTTTCAAGAACATGCCCTGGGAGGGAAATGTCCGTGAATTGCGCAGCGTGATCGAGTTCCTCTTCATCAAGGCGAGAGGGAGTACCTTGTGCCCTGAGGATCTCCCGGTAGCCGATCAGGTAGGAAGCCACCCACGCTCTTTGGGAGAGGAGGGCCCTGCTATGATCGAGCATCTCTGGGAAGAGGCTCGGCAGCGTGGTCTCTCAACTGTCTTGCAGGATCTGGAACGAGACATTGTGGCACAAGAACTTTCCAGGACTTCGCTGCGCAACGAGGCAGCTTCGAACCTCAAAATCAAGCCGAATACGTTTTGCGACAAGTTGCGTAAACTTGGCTTGCGCTGAACATTTCGTTGATGACCGATACGCTGAACCCAAGCCTCGAGATGTAGGGCTTGAATTTTTCTGCCCTTCAGCCTACGCTCGTACTCCCACCAGGAGGTGGTGATGCCTGCGGTAGGAGGACCAATGGCTTCTACGAATTTATCTCAGGGACAACAAGACCACACAACCTTGCTCAACCACTTGCGGTACACTGATCTCGCTATCGATGGGCAGGACTTCGAGGAACTCTACCGACGTTTCCAGACCATGTCCTCGTTCTTCACCAACGACCTCGAGCGACATTTCGATTTGGAGGAGAGGCTTCTCTTCCCCGCGGCCTTATTCAAGACCGATAATCTCGAAGTGATCCGGTTGGTTCTTTCTCTGCAAGCCGATCACGCAGTGCTTCAATTACAAGCAGCGTATCTTGTGAGACAGGCGGAGAAGGGTTGGGAGGACATGGACGATGGTGCGGTCGCCGATTTCTTCCTGCTGCTCTCCTCTCATGTCCGTAAAGAGGCCAGTTTGCTCTACCCATGGCTCGAAGAACGGGATGAAGTGATCGAACACGTCGTGTCGAGGAGCTGAATACTTTTCTCGAGTTCAGCGGCGTTTTCCTTCTTGCTCGCGCAAGGCCTGTTGAATTTTTACGCTGACCAGTTTTCGCTTCATGGATCCGAGTTTATCGGTCAGATCCAAAATCTGTCGTCGCACTGTTTCGGGGCGGAGGAAACGTTGCTCCTGGTACTCGGTCAACAGGGCTTCTTTGTCGACGACTTCTCCGTCGATTCGCTCGATTAAGCCAAGGACCACTGCGTCTTCGGCCTGTAGCCATTCGTCGTCGTTGGCCATGAAGTGGACGAGGGTTCGCTGGTCGAGGTCCATGCGTGAGGCCAAAAATTCATAGAGATGGCCGACTACGCTGTCGAGCATCTCCCCTACACCTTCGGTCATCTCGCTCAGTTTACCCTCGACCCCCGCACTCGCGGCGTGGAGCATAATACGACTGTTGGAGTGCGCATCGCGATAGCCCTTGGTGCCTGCGGCGAGAATAGCCGCACCCATGCTGGCGCACTCTGCCAGGCACACGGTCCGCACCACATAGCCGCGTTCTTCCAACGAACGCAGTTCATTGATGAATTTCAAGCCGTCACTCACTGAGCCCCCGGGTGAATCGATGGCGATGGTGATGATCGGTCGGCCGTCCTCGCTGATAGGGAGGGATGCACTCTCGCCTTGATCGGTACTGCTATCCTCGGTGAGAGAGAGGACGACTTCGAGGCGATCGATGGCCGACGCAATGCTCGCTTCGTCGACTGGTCCTTTGAATGTGACTACTCCCCTGGCCAGTCGCCGGGAGTCGGCAAAACCATCGATTTGCCCAGGGAACAAGGGTTCAGCGATAGCCCCGCGAAGCAACATGGTCAAACCGAGAGCGGATAGGGCTAGGTGGGCAAGGGAGAATCGGTACATGTGACCTCCAGGTCATCAGCACAGTTGTTTGCACTTAAAGCAAAAAAAGTGCCATGAGTATTTTCGATTAAATACAATAAATATCAAATAAATAAATAATAAACTGTGTTCAAAACTGAGGAAGATAGTGGTTGTGGTGCGGAGCGGATGGGGCTATAGCTCGATGGGAGATCAGTTGCTGGTCGGTGCCGGAGCAGCCGGAGGCGTGGTGACCGGAGTGGATTCGTTCGAGGTTGTGGCTGGAGCGGCCGGGGGATTGCACTTCGGGCAGTCGGCTTTACCACAGTCGCATTTCTGGCACTTGAGGCAATCGGGTTTACCACAGTTGCATTTGTGGCACTTCGGGCAGTCGGATTTACTGCAGTCGCATTTCTGGCATTTGACGCAGTCGGACTTACCACAGTCGCATTTCTCGCACTTGGCACAATCCTTCTTCGCGCAGGTGGTCGTGGCCGCACCTTCTTGCTTCGGAGTACAACCCAGGCCGAAGACCAGTCCGAAAGCGATGGGGATGATGATGAACAGACGCATGGGAACCTCCACGGTGGAAATAAGGACAGTCGCGACGCGGCGACGGTTTGCAGGTGATATGAAAGATAGGTCGTACTGTCAACCCTCGAGTGGCTTGGGCTTTCAGCAATTGGGACAACAGCCGCCAGGGAAAGAACAGCCACCGCTCGGCGCACTGGGCGAATCGCAGGAATCACAAGAGCCGAAACTTTCGCCGACCACGGCTTTCGCAGGTACCGAGAACACCTTGACGAGGCGAGTACCCTGGCATTTCGGACAACTCTTGGTGTGGTTCTCGGTAGAAGCTGTGACGATGAATTCGGCGAGGTGACTGCAGTCCTGACAGCGATATTCAAAGATCGGCATGGGGTCTCTCCTCATTCTCGTTGAGTTCGCGACCGCGCAATAGTAATCAGCCGCTGGTTATTTGCAAGTCGGATTTATTCCCCGCTCAGGGTCGCCAAGGTCGTACTCAGCCTTTCGATCTTCATCCGCAGGGAAGCCACCGCCTGTTCGAGCGCTGCCACCCTTGCTTCCAATTCTCTTTGGGTTTCCATGGCCGCTTCGGTGTCTGCGATGAGAGAAGAGGGGGTGTGCCCGTGGGGCAGAGGAGCCGGTTCCTCGACCTCATCGTTCGGAGGTCCGCACAGGAGATGCGCGTAGCGCATCTCTTTCTGTCCGGTACGGCGGGGTAATTTGATCACCAGGGGCCAGGGGTCGGAATGTTGGAGTTGGTCGAGAACGGCCTCGACGCTCCCCAGGTCTTCGAAGGGGTGCAATCGCGAAGCCCGCCCGCGCAGCTCGCCGAGAGTCTGGGAACCGCGGAGCAGCAATTCACAGAGGATTGCCGTTTGGGCCCCGGTGAGGGCCAGGGCATCACTCAGGGTTTGCGCATATTTGAAGACCCTGCTGTCGCTGGGGCGCGTGGTGCGGACAAAGTTGCGCAAGGCCAATTCTTTGCAACGCAGGTTGACCTGCATCTCCTCGTAGGCGGTCACCGGGTCACGGTTGGATTTCTGGTTGCACGCATTGACCAGGTAGTTGAGCGAGAGAGGATAGTATTCCGGGGTGGTGAGCTCTTTCTCGATCAGGGCGCCCAGGATACGGGCATCCTCCGGGGTGATCGGCGGTTGCATGGGATCTCCTTATCTATAGCTTTGCTCCTATTCCTACCTACTCCATAGTTTTTGCCGTGCCAAGCTCGGTCGAACTCGCCTTTTTCGCGATTGTCTGCTATGGTCGGCAGGTTTTCCACTCGGGGGGAATACCATGGGTGTCAGTGGGCGCGTTGTCCTTGTGGTAGTGACTCTTCTCCTCAGTATCCCCTGCGCTGCCGTCGAGGACGAGCTTGTCTCTTCGGTCGAAGTGCCGTTCTCCCTGGAAACCGATGCCCTGTGTTTCATCAACCAACCCAGCACCTTCGTCGGTAAAGTGTGGCCACCCCTCCAGAACATTGCCGATAAAGGCGGCGCATGTCAGGGCTTGGTCGGGGTGACCCGGGCGTTCCTGAACAATGTCGAGTTGACCTGCAGCGGGAAAAAACCGACTGAGGAGGAATTACGGCGCTCGGTGAAGAAAGCCCTCTCCCTCCACCGGTACAATTGCAGCGAACGCGTCCCCATCGAGGGATATTGCTCCCTGCGTGAGATGTGTAAGGACTATTTACCCTGGTTCCAACAGCAGTCGGTGTACGAGAACGCTTTCTTGACCCTGCGTGATACTGCCAAGCACTATATCGGTCTGAAGTCGGGTCTGACAAACTATTCCCCGGAAACGGATGCCAGAGCGCTCTCCGAGATCAAGGCGCTCCTCAACTCCGGCAAGACCGCGTTCATCCTCTATCCCATGCACGTCGTCCTGGTCAGAGGAGTGACCATCGTACGGCTCGGCAATGGGACCCATCGATTGACTCTTTCGGTCTATGACCCCAATGACAACCTGAGCTTCCGATCCCTCAACTATCTGCTCAACGCCGAGCTGACCCGGACGATCGGCAATACAAAACCGGTCTTCCACGTTACGCCCGACAGCCAGTATTCCCTGTGTGATTGAAAAAACTCTATCTTGAGAGGTCCCAGATGACAATGGAAAGGACGCGTAGCCAGGTGCTGTGGCGCCTACTCAGGACCGTGATTGCGTTTATCGCCTTCAGCATCGTGCGCACCCTCGTCGCGCTGTGTATCCTCGTCCAATACATCTTGCTCCTCTGCACCTTGCAGGAGAACAAGCGGCTGCGCGTGTTCTGCAACCACCTCGCCGCTTACGACTACCAGCTCATCCGCTACATGACACTGCTCGCCGACCGGCCACCCTTCCCCTTCAATGACCTGCCCGCGCCCTGGGACGAGGTCCCCGAGGAAGTCGACCTCGACGGCCGGTAATGGGCGGAGCACGTCCGGACTTCTCCTGCCAGCCTAGCTGGTCAAGCGCGTTGCGCTGCCATAACCCATGAGTCTTCGTCCACCCATGCTCGTGCTCCTGCCGTTACTCCTGCTCGCTTCCTGTACCCTGCGTTCGATCGAACCGGCTGAAGACGCCTCGCAAGCGATTCTGCCGCCACAAGAGCCCTCCGACGACTCGCTGGTTGCCGATCCGAGCGGTGATCCCGCAACGCCGAGTGCTTGTGCCTGCGCCGGAACGACCTGCCTAGCCGACTGTTCGCGCAGCTCAGACTTAGCTCCCTGTGCCGAGGTGCATCAACCCCCGTCCGAACTCATGGCAGGATTCTGTACGCACGAGCCGCTGTGCTGTTTGCAGGATCCCGACGCCTGTTGCCTGCCCGAGCTGAAATACTGCCGGCCGGAACGCTGCGTGGACGGGCGCAAAAAGTGCGGTCGGGAGTGGGACCAGACCCAGCAGGGGACCTGCTTGAGCGCAGGACAGGGCACAGACCAACCACCCGGCTCGACCACAACGTGCCCTGCGAAGTCCTCCCGAAGCTACGCGGCGCTGCGCGTCTCGGCACCCGCGCCCGGAGCCGAGCGCAACCCAGAAATCAATCTCGCACTGCGCGGCTTCACCCGCGTGGAACAGGATCTGCGCCTCGTCGCCTACGGACCCCCGGCCGGAGAACCGCCTGACCCTAAGGCGCCGCAACTCGGCACCATCCTCGGCAGAGGGGCAGATTTCACCGCAGCCTACCAGGTGCACCAATGGGACTGGGAACGGCAAGCCCCCAAGAACGAAGTCGAGACGGCTTGGCCTGTCAGCCTGCTTGGCCTGCGTGCCGAGCCCGGCCAGGGGGTCCTGGCGCCGCGTTGTGGCTACGACCTGGGAAACGGAGCACAGTACCTGGTTCTCTATGCCTCGACCAGCGCGCTCACCTTGACCGTGAACGGAGCGGACACGGCCATCGACGGCTATACGGTTCACCTTGAGGGTTTCTGTGCCGATCCTGCTCTGTTGGCTCGCTACCGCGAACTCGACGCGGCCGGAAGGATCGAGCTGCCTGCGGTGCGCGGGGGTGAAGTGCTGGGCACGGCAGGTTCCAACGAGGTCAAGGTCGCGGTGCGTGATAGTGGCAGTTATATGGATCCGCGCTCGAAAGGCGACTGGTGGCAGGATACTATCTCGGCTCCCACGGATCCTGAGTTGCCCGATCACACCGATCCGTTACCCGACGGGGCTCCGAAGGGACTGCCCCCCGGGGTCCCCGTGGGTAGCTGTACCTGCGACCCGACCATCTGCTACGACGACTGTTCGCGCAGCGCCCTGCTCGGCGACTGCCCGGCCGGGACCGGTCCAGATCCGGCGCGTCTCGGTACGTATTGTTGGGCAGAGCCGGTGTGCTGCACAAACGATCCCTGCGCTTGCTGCTGGGCCGAGCGCAAGTACTGCAAACCCGAAACCTGTGCCGGTTGCGGCCAGCGTTGCGGTGTGGCCTGGACCTACGACTGGCCTTTCGGCTGTCTCAACTTGCCGTGAAGTGTGCTTCGATCGCCCATCATCGGATGTTAACCGCCGCCCTTGTCAGTCCCCGAAGGAGCAGGTAGGATGCGCTGTTCAACGATTGCAACGAGGTCCCCATGTTCCGCACCTGTTGCCTACTTGCCTGCTTCGCAGTCCCTGCGCTGATTTCCGCCACCGAACTCGATTTCGACCTCGCGGGCCACGAGGGGTTCCCGCTCCCGGCCAAGTGGTCCCTGCCGGAAGGCGGAGCCGGGGTGAAACCGGCCGCCGTGGTCGTGCTGCTGCACGGTTCGGGTGCCCAGTCCATGGACGAAGATCTCACCGCGAGCACCGTGGGGAAGCAACGCAATCTCTTCTTCGCCGACCTCGCCTCCGCGCTCGCCGAGACCGGGCTGGCCGGGTTGCGCTACCACAAGCGATCCTACGTCCTCAACGCGCTGCTCGCCAAGGATCCGAAGGCCAAGGAGAAGCACGGTTCCTTTTATGCCAATCCTTTGTATTATTTTGTTGAAGATGCGCGGGCCGCGGTCCGCGCCGCCCATGAGCGGTTTCCGGGAGCCGCGGTGCTGCTGCTCGGACACAGCGAGGGCACCTGCGTAGCGCTACGTGTAGCCAAGGAGGAAAAATTCGTCGCAGGGATTGGTTTGATCGGTTTTCTATCCACGCCAATCGTGACCGCGGTGTTCGAGCAGGTCGTGTACAGGCCCCTGGAGCAGTTCCAGGACCTCGATGCCGACCGCGACCGCTCTCTCAGCCGGGCCGAACTCACTCCAGCACACCCCCTGACCGCGGCGCTGACCGCGCAATGGGCCATGCTTGATCTCGACGGCGACGATCGGTTATCCAGCATGGAGTTCCGCGGCGGCAGTCTCAGTAACCTTTTATTGAACGAGTTGCTCATCCCGAACAGCTACATCGTCCAAGAGACCAAGTACGCCCAACCGGCGCAGATCCTCTCCGGCCTCGAGGTACCGGTCGTCTTCTTCCAGGGGACCTACGACAACCAGACCCCCGAGTACCACACCCGGGCCATCGAATTCCTCAACCGTTCGGTGTGGAAGAAGTCCAACCTGCAGTTTCATTACTACCCCGGCAAGGGACATGCCCTCGACTCCCGAGAGTGTTACCAGGATCTGTTCTACCGGCCGGTCGAGCCCGCCATTGCCAAGGACGTCGCGCAGAAGATGCAGGCGCTGTCGGCCCAACGCTGATCAGGTTCGCGCTGCGGTAGGTTGGTTCCAGCGGCAGAGCACGAACCAGGCGTCCATGGCCTTGCCCGCGCGATCGAAGGCCCGGCCGATCAGGACATCGGCCGCCACGCGGCGCAGGTCGTCGCGCATGCCGCCATACACGAAGCGACTCGGGAAGAGGTCGTTCGAGCGGACCGGTCCGACCTCGGGCAAGCCGTGTTGGGGGAGGATCGTGTAGTCGATGCGCAGCTCGTGCTCGGGTTTTTGGGGATGAGGGGCGCAGGTGAAATAACCATTGCCGATCAACCACGCGATCCAGGCGCGGTTGTAGCCGGCGAGCCCCCCGTCGGGTTGGCGGTAGAACACCTTGGCGAAGCGGGAGAAGGCGGGCAGAGAGTTGCGGCCCTCGAAGGGGTGCAAGGCGAGGGGAGGGGCGTCGGCCGGGACGAGATACTCGGGTCCGAGTTGTTTTCCCGCGGAGGCCAACTCCCACAGGCTGCGTTGGAGGGACGGCCCGAGAGCAAGGACCTGGCGCAGGCGTTCAGGTGCCGGCAATCCATCGAGATGACGTTCGATAGCTCCGAGTTCGGGCTGGGATGAGGTGAGCATTGAGGAAAAGGTGGTCATGGTCGCTCCTGTGGTGATAGGGGTTCTGGCATGCCGGGAGTAGGTTGGGGTTCGAGTCCCAAGTGCCTTGCCATGAAGGCCCAACGGTCGGCGGTCGTGGCAATGAGCTTGTCCACCGCGGTTCCGGCGCCGTGCCCCGCGTCCTGCTCCACGCGCAATAAGATGGGAGGACCTCCGGGAACCTGGGCAGCCTGGAGGGCCGCTGCAAACTTGAAGCTGTGGGCAGGGAAGACCCGATCATCGTGATCCCCCGTGGTGATGAGGGTGGCGGGGTAGCGCGTGCCCGGTTTGACATTGTGATACGGCGAATAGGCCAGGAGGGCATGGAACTCCTCGGGATCCTCGGGATTTCCGTAATCGCTCTGCCAGGCCCAGCCGATGGTGAACCGATGGAAGCGCACCATGTCCAGGACACCCACCGCGGGAAGGCAGGCAGCGAACAAGTCGGGACGCTGGGTCATGCAAGCGCCGATGAGCAGTCCACCGTTGCTGGCGCCGCCGATGGCCAGTTGCTCGGGGGTGGTGTATCCTTCCGCGATCAGCCACTCGGCTGCGGCGAGGAAATCGTCGAAGACGTTTTGTTTGTGTAGCTTGGTTCCCGCTTCGTGCCATGTCCGGCCGTATTCTCCGCCGCCTCGCAGGCAAGGCTGGGCGAACAGCCCTCCCAATTCCAACCAATGGAGGATCGCCGGGGAGAACGTCGGACTCATGGACACCGAGAACCCGCCGTAACCATAGAGGTAGACCGGACCCGGTTTCCCGGCATGGCGATCCCGGGCCGAAACCAGGAACATGGGCACGACCGTCTTGTCTTTGCTCTCGTAGAAGACCTGCTCAACCTTGAAGCGGTCAGAGGAGCTTTCGACCCGGCCGGCGCGGAAGGGGCGGGGGTGAGGTTCTCTCACGTCGATACGCCAGATCGTGGCCGGGGCTGTGAAGGTCGTGTGGGCGAAGAAGGTCTCGGGGTCCTCGGGATGGGCCTTGAACCCCTGGACCGAACTTGTGGCGGGTAACTCGAGGTCGGTGACGAGCGAACCGTCCAACCGATGGAGGGCGACCGAGGCTACTGCGTGTCGCGATCTGGTCGCCACAAGACGATCGGCAACTCTCGTGACCTCGAGCAGAGGTTCCGGACGTTCCGGCAGCACCTCGCGCCAACCCGTTCGTGCCGGTGCCTCGAGCTCCAGGGAGATCACCCTGCCCAGGGGGGCGTCGAGATCGGTGTGGAAGATCGCGCGCCCTCGGTCGAGGGCCACGAACACGTACCTGGCATCGAAATCCTCTATCAAGGGCCGTGGCCGCCAGGGCTTCTCGTCGAGTTCGAGGAGGTAGTAGGCAGTTTCCGGGTCTGTACCCCGCCAGACCTCGATAAAAAGGTGGTGGGCATCGTCGCCCAGGATGGGCTGGAAACCCCAACGCGGCTGGTCGGGGCGTTCGAGGACGAGCAGGTCGTCATCCTGCCCGGAGCCGAGGGCGTGGAAATAGAGACGCTGGTTCTGGTTCAAGGAGCTGAGTTCAAGCCCTTGGTCCGGGGCAGCGTAACGTGCATAGAAAAAACCGGAGTTGTCTCTAGTCCATGCAACCTTGCAGAACTTGATCCAGCGCAGTCGATCGGGCAGGTCGCGGCCGGTGTCGACCTCGCGGATTCTCCATTCCTGCCAATCCGAGCCGGCAGAGGCCAGAGCATAGGCGACCTTGCTGCCGTCCGGGCTGACGATGTAGTCGGCGAGGGCCTGGCCGCCTTCCTCGGTCGAGAGGTTCGGGTCGAGCAGCAGGCGTGGTTCGGCGGAATAGCTCGGTTGCCAGAACAGGGCGTCCTGGCGTTGCAACCCGGGGTTGTGGGTGTAGAAGTAGCGTCCTCCCGCCTTGCACGGAATTCCGTACCGTTCGTGGTTCCACAAGACGCGGAGACGGGCTTCGAACTCGGCACGCCGACTCGTGGCGAGCTCTGCCCGGGTCAGCTCGTTCTGGCGTTTGACGAAGGTCTTCACAACCGGGGCCTCGAGGTCCTCGAGCCAACGGTAGGGGTCGGCTACGGCGATACCGTGGTGGAGTTCGACCACGTCCTCCCGTGGGGTAGGTGGATACGAGAGGCCCCCGGGGAAGCTCATGGGTATCGGTACCTCTAGGGGATTCTACCGCTTCGATACCATGGGGAGAGGGTGAAGGCAATGTCCCCCGGCATGACGTGGACTCGAGGGTCGTGGTATCCTGGTCCGGGTCCTAGTCCGGAGGCGCCATGAAGGGGTTGGTCGAAGCAGTGTTGGTCGGAAGCGGGGGGTTCGCCGGTTCCGTCTGCCGGTATCTCTTGACCGTGGCCGCGAGTCATTTCGGCGGGCCGTTCCCGCTGGGGACGTTGGCGGCGAATCTGCTCGGATGCCTGGTCATGGGGGCCCTGTCCGTCTTCTTCCTCCAGTTCGGCCAGTTCGGTCCCGGGCCGCGCCTGCTCTTGGCCACGGGTTTCTGCGGAGGCTTCACCACCATGTCCGCCTTCATCCACGAAGTGGACAAAGTAGCTCGGGATGGAGCACCCTTGCTCGCCCTCGGGTATCTTGTCCTGACCCTTGCTGGTTGTTGCGCCGCCCTGCTCGCCGGAGCCGGGATGGCCCGTTGGGCTTGTCTTGTCTGGAGGGCCGGTTCGTAGCCGTGGAGGTCATGGGGATGCTTCCTCCACCTCGAAGCCGACCTCGGCCTGGAGTTCTCCGTCGATGAGGATCTCGATCCGCCATGTTCCCGGGAGAGAAGCCCGGCGGCCTGTGAGTTCGAGGACGGAGAAGGAGAGTTGTTCCGCGGTAGGGATCTCGCGGGATTCCGCGCTGACCAAGTTTCCGGCCGGACCGAACCAGCGCCATTCGGTGCGATGTAGGCGCTGGTGTTGCCACTGGATCACGCAATAGGCTGTCTCGCCTGGCCGGAAGCGCGTGGCCACGTCCGGGAAGATCCATTCGGTTCGGTCGCGCAGTTGCACCTCGATGCCGTGAGAGGGGAAGACCGAGGCGATCAGGTTGGTCGGACGCACGCGACCCGTGGCTTCCTCGCGGGGCAAGATCCGGGACAAGAGCCCCTGGTTCACGAAGACCCAATCGGGATGGTACGGTCTCGTGATGAAGCCCGAGGAATGGAAGGTGAAATGTCGGGCATTGGGCAGTATAACGTCGTCGAAGAGCTCCAAGTAACGCCCTTCGAGTTCTTCCTCAGAAGGGAGGTCCAGTGTAGGTAAGGTCCTGCGCAAGAAATCCCGGTACCAAGAACAGCATACCAAGAAGTCGGTCGAGAGGACCGCGCGGTCGATGCGGGGTTCGACATGATAGGTTTGGTACCACATCGGGAAGAGCAACTCCGACTTGCCGTTCAGATCGAGACCGCCGGGCGGCAAGTTCCGCCACGCTATCCGAGAGAAGCTCTCGGCGCGGTTGCCGACGTAGGCCACGAAGCGGTTGGAGTATAACAGGTAGCCCGGATAGACGAAGAGTAGGCCAACGAAGAGCGCGCCCATCCAGCGGTTGTTGCGCACTGCGAGGGGGATACGGACCCGCAGCAGCCACTCCACGCCTGTTCCCGCGGCGAGGGCGAAGAGCAGGAGCAAGGGCAAGTAATAACCGTGGATGTCTTGGATCTGGTACACGGCGGTATAAAGGACCTGCGTCAGATAGAACAGAGCCAGGAGCAGCACGACCAGAGGGCGGCGCAGGACCAGATGGAGGATGCCCAGGGCTGCGAAGAAGGCACCGGGGAAGTAGAACTGATCGTATTGGTAGTTGATGAATTCGAGTAACCGGAGCCAAGCCGAATGGGGCTCGTCGCTGGTATAGAGGCGCAGGAAATCGATGCCCGAGACCTGCCGCAGGAAGTTCTCCACCGTCCGAGGGTCGCCCCAGCAGAACTTGCGCCCGTCGGGGAAGGAGGCGGTGAGAGGTAAATAGAGGTAGAGCAGGAGCGGGGGCCCGATCCGGGCGGTACAGCGCACCAGGAGGTCGGCCGTCGCGGCAAAGGAACGTCGATGGTGCCAGTGCAGGAAGAAGACGACCGCTAGGGTCGGGAAGAGGAGGGCTGTGGTTAGGTGATTGGTGAAGGAAAACCCCAGCAACCAGGAGACGAGGAGCAAGCGCCGGTCCTCATGGTCTTCCAGCCACCGTAGGAGGTGCAGGAGCACGAGGGCCACGAGCAGCGTGTGCAACCCATAAACCTCTACGGTCCTGGCCTGGACCCAGGTTTCCACAGTGAAAGCATAGGCCAGGAGGATCGCGGCGGCTATCCAGCGCCGGACGCCGAGCAAGGCCAACAGGTGCAAGCCAACGGCAAGGGTCAAGGTGCTGCACAGGACACAGACCAGGGCGACCGCGCGAGCCGCGCTCATCCAAGGAAGGAGGGTTGTCGCGAAATGCCCGAGAAGGGTGAAGAGGGGATACCCGCTGGAGTGTGGTACTCCCAGGTTGACCGCGGCCGAGGCGAAATCCGCGCCATCGGCGAAGGTTACTCCCTCAGGGAGAGAGAGGACATAGACGACGAAGGGGAGAACAAGGGTACCGACGACCAACGCTCGGTCGAGCAGGAGCTTGGCCGGGGTTGTGCTTTTTCTCGAGGTTGTCGGGGCTGTCATACCGGTCGCTCGTACTCCGTCCTGCCACCGTTGGCATGGCCACGAACCCTGTTGTACAATCGGCGCTCCGGAATGGCCAAGGATTTCCCTGCTCCTCCTTCTCGTTGACAGACTCCCAGCCCCGGACTAGGCTCGGTCCGGTCCACATCATGGTTTCGTACCATGTTCCCACCCTACCGTCCGACACGATCTCGGCCTCGCGCCCTGTGGTTCCTGGGGGTGCTGCTCCTGTGCGCACTCGTGCGGACCTCGGCCGCGGCAGGAGGCGAAAGGCGCTTCGGGTTCCAGGACTACGTCGAGCTCGGTTTGCGTCAAGCCCTGGAAATGCAAGTCGAACGCACTCGTATTGCCGAACACCGGGCCGCTCTGGAGGCCGCCGACTTGCCATTCGCCGCTGTGCTGAACCTGCGCGGTACGGCCTCGCTCGAGGAGGCCCCGGCACGACAGAGCATTTCCGGGGTGCAGAATCTCCGCGAGAACGGATTGAGCCTGCGAGCCGGAGTAGAACAGCGCCTCCGCACCGGGACCAACCTCAGTTTCGGGTACGAGGCTCAGCGCGATGACACCAACGATAAGAATGCCCTGATAGACCCCTTACACGCCAACAGCGGTTCGATCGCGGTGACCCAGTCCTTGCTGCGCGGTTTCGGCATCGACCTGCCGAGCAGGGACCTCTTGCAGACCAGGTTGGACCTCGAAGCGGCCTTGTGCGAATTCCGCAGGGCGCTCCAGGAGTTGCTCTTGTCCTTGACGAACGCTTACTGGGACTTGTGGCTCGCGGAACAGGAACAAGCCCTGCAAGAGGAGGCCCATGAACGGGCCAAGCAGCAATTCGAACTCACCAGTGGACATGTCGAGAAGGGGCTCTTGCCCAAGAACGATGTTCTCGTGGTCGAGGAGAACTTGGTCAGGTTCAGCGCTTCCCTGGAAGAGAGTCGCTATCGGGTAGGCGAACACCGCCGTACCTTTCTCTCCTTCCTCGATCCGGACCCAGACCTGCGTCCGGTACTCGTCGATAGTCCTCCCCTTGAGCTCAGGGTGCCCGAGACCCGTGCTTACCTCGCCAAGGTGCAACTCGAACGCGAACCTGGTTATCGGGCTTTGCTCGTCCAACATCGGCGAGAGAGTGTGAGCCTGGCCTACGAACAAGACCAGCTCCGCCCGCTCGTGGACCTCGAAACATCTTTATCTGTCAATGGGGTGGCAGATACTTGGCCCCTCAGCATGGAACGGCTGGGAGGTTTCGATGCCTTTGGCGGTCAGCTCGCCCTGCGTTTCCAGAGTCCTTTTCCCGGGGCGGCGCTCTGGGGAAAACGCGAGGCTGCCAGATTGCGTCTCCGTCGCTTGGACCGGGAACTGGCCCTGCAGCGCCGCGAACTCGCAGTGACCTTGTCCGGTAATCTGGAAGCCCTCGACCTGCGGCGTCGCCAACATGAACTCCTGGCCAGGATCGCCGACCTCGCGGATCTCAAGTTGGCCGCCGAGGAGGAAAAATATCGCCTCGGCCTGTCCACCCTCAACGACCTGGTCCTGTTCCAGCGCGAACGGGCCGAAGCCCGTGGGGCTGCTTCCCGAGCCCTGGTCGTTTGGCACCAGGCCTATATGGCGGTGTATGCCTCGGTCGGTTTACTCGGGGAGCGCTTCGGCGTCAGCGTGGAGGAGGATGCGCTCCATGACTGATCCCCACCTCGAGCTTCGCGGTGTGAGCAAGACCTATCGCTTGGGTGAACACCTAGTGGAGGTGCTCTCCGACATCGATCTCGTGGTCGAACGCGGCGAAGTGCTCGCGCTGACCGGTCCGTCGGGCTCGGGCAAGTCGACTCTGCTCAATGTGCTCGGTTGTTTGGATACCCCTACCTCGGGCAGTTATCGTCTCGATGGTGAGGATATTTCGAACCTCGACGACCAACGCTTGTCCCGGGTCCGGGGCCGCACTATCGGCTTCGTCTTCCAGTCCTTCAACCTGCTTCCCAACCTCGACGTGGTTGCCAATGTCGCGCTGCCCCTGCGGTACCGCGAGCTGCCTCCTTCGGAACACCGCGCCAAGGCGGAGTATTGGCTGGATCGGGTCGGTATGGGACATCGGAAGAAGCACAAACCGACCCAACTCAGCGGAGGGGAGTGTCAACGGGTGGCTATAGCCCGGGCCCTCGTCGGAGCGCCCTCGTTACTCCTTTGCGACGAGCCAACCGGGAATCTCGACAGCGTGACCGAGAAGGAGATCATGGCCTTGCTCCGCGAGGTTCAACACGAAGCCAACTCGACCTTGATCCTGGTGACGCACAACCCGGCCATCGCCGAACAGGCCCCACGGCAGGTTCACCTGCGCGACGGTAGAATGGTCGAGCTCCGCGGACGCTCACCAGCGTTCGCCGAGGGACAGTGACGATGACGGCGGCCACTCCGAGGATCAGATTAGGCTTCTTCCCGAGGTTGAGATTCGTCTCCCTGTTCGTTCCGAGCTTCTTCGCCCTTACGTTTCCGGTTTTAGGATTAACCATCGAGGGAGTCTTGGTTCCCAAGGCCTCCGAAACCTATTTCGCCCCGACGGCTTCGATCCGTATTCGCGGTTGGTGGATGGAGCGCATGCACGCGAAGGCCACCTTCCTGGTCGAGGAGGGTACCAAGGTGGAGGCCGGCACCCTGCTCGCCCGTTTCGAAACCGACTTCGATCAACTCAGGGACTATGTCGTGAGGGAACACAGCCGGGCGGAAGCCGAGCGGGACCTCATCCTCGAACGCATCCGCCAGGATCAGGCCGATCATGGGCTTCTCCTGGCACGTAAACGCTTGCGCGCTGAGCAGTTGGCCTGGGACCTGCGAAAACGCGACCTCGTGGCCGAGAAGGATTTCGCGATCATGGAGATGGAGGCCAAGATTGCCGATTTCGAGGTCGAGGCCGAGCGTAGGGTCCTGGAGTTACTGCAACGACATTACCGTAATGCCGAAGAATACCATCGCATTAACGTCGTCCTGGCCGGCTCCTATCTGACCTATCTCGACACGATAACGGCTTCGTTCGAGCATCACGCCACCAAGGCAGGCCTGGTCACCTATCCCCTGCTTGCCCATCGCCGACGCAAGATCGCCGTCGGTCAATGGATCATGGGTGGTTGGGCCTATCTCAAACTCGCAACCAGTACTGAGGTGCTCGTCGAGGCTCATCTGCCCGAACATCTCTATCCCCGCCTGACCCAGGGGCAGGAAGTCCTGGTAGGGGTGGCTAGGCAAGGGGGGCGCTTCCGTGCGAAAATAACAGAAATCAATGGGTTCCCGGTAGAGCTTGGCACTTTGGAGGATGATTTTTCCACGCCCTATGCCACGGAGAAGGTCTTCCTGGTCCGCGCCGAGCCTCTCGAGTCGGCGCCCTATGCCCCGGGCAGCGAGGTCGAGGTGGAGTTGCCGGACCCCTCGCCGCGAGGTGAAAAATGACCCCGTGGGGAGTGTTGTTCGTCCAGAGCTTCGAGCCTTTTCGCACCAACCTGTTGAGAACCTTGCTGGCGCTCTTGGGCATTGTCTTCGGCGTCGGGGCGGTGGTGGCCATGGTCTCTATCGGGGAAGGGGCGCAAGCCGAGATTCTCGCCAGCATCGAGGCCATGGGTTCGCAGTTGGTCCATATCCAAGCCAAACCGGTGGCCGAGGAAGCTCTGGGCAAGACCATCAATACCAGTCGCGGATTGGCTCGGTCCGATCTTCTCGCCCTCGAGCCCCTGCGCTCTTCCGGGCAGGTTCTCGACCTCGCCGGTGCCAAGACCTTTCCGATCCATGCCAGCAGCCTTGACGAGGATGCCAAATCCTTGAAAGTGGTCGGAGTTGATCCTCGCTTCCTGGATATCTTGAAGAAGAAGACGAGCTCGGGACGAGGTTTCCTCGAACAGGACTATGTGCACCTGCGCAACGTGGCCGTGATCGGGTACGATATCGCTAAGATGCTCTCCGCTGCCGATCCCGGAGCTGCGGTAGGCTCGGCCTTCCGGCTCAACCATACCTGGTGGACGGTGATCGGGGTGTTGAGGGAACCCCCTTCGCCCTTGGAAGAGCGCCAACGCCAACGTTTGCCGCTCGATCCCCACCGCTTCGAACGGGCGATCTTCCTCCCTCTGACCACTGCCTTCACCAAGCTCGCGCCTCCCTCGCTCTACGGAGAACTCGACACCATCGTCCTCGACGTCGGGGAGCTCCAGCGCACGCTCGGGTACAAACGCGTGGC
>Ga0156395_1324_pt1 | contig 26694 bp, 24 predicted proteins | sample RifOxyA3_FD_108039 | JGI IMG/M metagenome (GOLD analysis project Ga0156395, IMG submission 108039) | Deltaproteobacteria bacterium RIFOXYA12_FULL_61_11 | reverse complement strand
CGCGTCGCAAAAAGACTGAGCCCCAATCTCGGCAGTCTTTTCAGCGCCGCGCGAGGACGGGAGAGGTTCGCCCGCAAGTCAACGGTTTATGGCCTTTTCGATTGTTCCACCTCCTTTTCGAATAACACCGCTACCAGGTTTGAGGTGAGGATGGGGGAAAACCAATGGTATGGACAGAGCAAAGTCCAACTTGGTTTTTCAAACTTGGTTTTTCAAACTCCTGTGGTTTTCCTTGTGGCAGAAGGCAGAACGCACGACTCTTGATGCTCATCGGGCATGAATGTAAGCTCATTTGTTTTGTGTGGAAATTCAGGCTAGCATCGTGACCGGATTTCAATACGCAAGAGAGTTATGCCTCTATTGCCAAGGCACCAGAAAATAAGCCTGACAAAGATCGAGCTTCCACTGCTCTTGTTGGGGTTCATCGTCGGCGTTTCCTGTTCTCTTGGCTGTACTCCTCGCTTTGCTCGGTATACAAGTAAAACCACCCCGCTCCGCCAAGAAATCCCCGCACGACACCTTGCCATCGAAGTAGAAGAGCTGTTCTTCCGACCGTCAAGTGGTATCTTTATCCGCGACACTACCTGTTGGATCGGCCTATCCCTGGTCATGCGCAACGATTCACCGGATACGGTTTCTGTTGATCAGGGGGCCTTTATCCTTCTGATCGGAGGAAAAGATGTAAGCAGCGACATTCAGTTGCTCCCCTATGCCCTCGGTCTCGGCAAGTTCCCCCACGAATTCAAAGACGAGATGACAACATCGAACCGGCTGAAATTCGAGCTCGGACCAGGTGCAGAACGCGATTTATGGTTGCTCTATAAAGAAGACAACCCTCACAAAGCGTATGATCGACTTGCTTTGCACTTCAATCCAGCACCCGGAGAGACTCTGTTGTTGACACTCCGGGAATGTCCTCGTCCCACCTGGACCAACGTGGATGAAGAGGAACCAAGCTGGCTATCCCCCACACTGAGAAGTTCCTTCCGAGTGATAGCCTTCGGCGCGAATGAGTACTCGATACCTGGCCTCGTCTTCTGGTACCAAAGTGCGCACTACAAGATAGGCACAAGCCTCGAACCAGGAGCACTGTATCAAAGTTCACCGAATGGGTACCAAAGAGCCAGGACTTTGTCATCTGAAATGAGTCTCAGCTACCGTCCAGAACATTGGGCCCTGGGTGCTTTTACAGCCTTTCACATCGCCTGGGTGGATTTCACCCAGGCTGCTCTTTTTATGGATAGGGTATCGACCGATGCCGTTATCGGCTTTGAGTTCTTCAGCCAATTCACCATGATTCCGCAATATTCTCTGCGCGTCGGTTTCCTCCATACGTTTGATCGGGTTTCCTTTTCAGAATCCCATGGGGCATCCTTGACCATGGATTTCCGCACCTATTGATGATGCTTTGTCGAGCATCTTTTCAATGTACGGTAGAACCAAGTCCAACTTGGTTTCAACACTTACAGACTGTAATACAAATTCATTTCGAACGGGTGGGGACGATTGCGGACGGCGACGACTTCCTTCTGCTTCTCGAGGACCCAGCTCTGCAACAGTTCTTCGTTGAACACGCCACCGGCAAGCAGATACTCGTGGTCTTCCTGTAAGGCTGCCAGGGCTTCCTCGAGGCTCGAGGGGATGGAGTGCAGGGTCGCGCGGCGTTCCTCGCTCCAGGCGAAGACATTGTCGTCGTAAGGCCCGAAGCGATTCTCGGTTGTTGGTCGGAGTTTGCGGTGGATGCCGTCGAGCCCAGCCATGAGCAGGGCGCTCATGGCGAAGTAGTAATTGCAGGTGCCGTCGCTGGTGCGGAATTCGATCCGCTTTGCCTCTTCGCTGTTTGCGTAGCGGGGGATGCGGATGGCCGCGCTGCGGTTCGCCAGGCCGAAGAAGAGCTTGACCGGGGCCTCGAAGCCGGGGAGCAGGCGTTTGTAGGAATTGGTGCTCGGGTTGGTGAAGGCTGCCAGACTGCGGCCGTGGTGGAGTATGCCGCCGATGAAGCAGAGGGCCTCGTCGGAGAGGTCGGCATAGCCTCCCTTTCGGTAGAAGACATTGCGGCCCTGTTTGAGGAGTTGGAGGTGGAAGTGCATGCCGCTGCCCGGCTCGTCGTAGAGGGGTTTGGGCATGAAGGTCGCGGTCAGACCGTTTTTGAGCGCGGTGTTGTGGATGATGTCCTTGATGTACATCATCTTGTCGATGATCTGCCGGAAGTCGATCAGCTCGGTCTCGATCTCCTGTTGCCCCGAGAGGCCGACCTCGTGGTGGTGGTAGCGCACGGGACAGCCGATGCGCTCGATCTGTTCGACCATCTCTTGTCGCACGTCGGCATAGCGGTCGAAGGGAACATCGATGTGGTAACCCTTGCGGTTGGACACCGCGGTTCCGGCTTTGTCCTGGTACCCGAAGGGCAAATCCTCCTTGTTCTCCGCCGAGGTGAAGCTGAAGCCGGCGCTGAACTTGCCGTTATGGATCTCGGCCTCGTTGAAGAGGTAGAACTCAAATTCGGGGATCCACTTCGATTGGTCGGCTACGCCGCTGTGTTCGAGGAAGCTCTGAGCGCGCTGGGCCAGGCTGCGCGGGTCTTTGGCCACTCCCTCGCCGGTCACCGCGTCGCAGATGTAGGCCAACATACGCAGGGTTGGACGCCGGGTGAAGGGATCGAGGATGGCCGTGGCGGGATCAGGTCTGAGCAACATGTCGCCGGATTCCACGGCGCGCATTCCCGGCACACTGGAGCCGTCGAAGGGGATGCCGTGCTCGAGTACGGAGGCCAATCGCCCGGTGGGAAAGCCGAGATGGTACCAGTTTCCGATAAGGTCCGAGTACTTGATGTCGATGCTCTCGATCCCGTGTTCGGCGATCATCGAGGTCATTCGTTCGCGCTGCATGGGGCCTCCTCGTGAAGATCCCTGTGGTCGTCGGCCTTGGCCGAATGCCGGGAATCTACACGGACTTCGGTCGGTGGACAAGCCACCTGTTCCTCACCGGGCCTTGGACGATCCCTTCGAGGAAGGCGTACCAGGTTTTTCTTGAAAACCCGGGCCGGAAGGCTATCATCGCTCCCGCGTCCGGGTCGGTCCCGGCGTTTACGAAGGTGGTACCAGGAGGAAACCGTGCGCACGACTTTGTTCTGTTTGATCCTCATCGGGTGGAGCACTTCGGCCTGGACCGCGGGACCGCGCCTCGGCTACGTGGAGTTACAGAAGATCATCCTCGGCGTCGAAGAGGGCCGTTCGGCAAGGGAGAAGCTCGAACGCGAGTACCAGGATAAAAAGCGCGAACTCGAGAAGATGGAAGCCGAGCTCAAGCAACTCAAGGCGAGCCTCGAACAACAGAGCATGATCCTCAACGAAGCCGCCCTGAAGAAGAAGCAAGAAGACTTCCAGCAGAAGTTCCTCAATTACCAGCGGCTCGCGGCGACCTATCAGAACGACATCCGCGAAACCGAAGCCAAGGAGACGGTCAAGATCATCGAGAAGGTCAAACAGATCGTCAACGAGTTGGCCGCCAAGGAAGGTTTCACCTACGTCTTCGAAAAGTCCGACAACGTCCTCCTCTTCGCCCCCGAGAGCGACAATCTCACGCAGAAGGTCATCGAGATCTACAATGCTCGCAAGGGGAAGGGGGGGAAGTGAAGACCCCGGAGCAAGGTGTCGACGAAGCCGTTCTGGCCCTGCTGCGTTGTCCCGGCTGCTGCGGTCCGTTGGTTCCTGCCGAGGACCCGAGCAAGGGCCTCGACTGTGCCGGTTGTGCCGTGCGCTACCCTCTGCGCGACGGTATCCTGATCTTGCTCCCCGAGGAGGCGTTGCCCCTTGCTTGACCGACGCCGCGTCCTTGTTTATGGCACGGCGACCCTGCTCCTCGGTTGTGAGCTCGTAGGGCTTGTCGCCTATAGCAGGGAGGTCCGTTATCGGGAGTTCCCGCTGCCCGACAAGGTCGACGTCATCGTCTGCCTCGCCGGCGGTAGCGGCAGGATCGAAGAGGCCCTCAACCTCTTCAGCACCGGTATGGCCCGTTTCCTACTGATCTCTGGAACAGGCCAGGATGCTTCGCTCGGGCGCATCCTCGAACCCTACCGGAGTCGCTACCGGGTTCCCTGGGAAGCGGTCCGGCATGAGAATGTCTCGGTGGATACCCTGACCAACGCCCGGGAAGCAAAAAACTTCCTCGAACGACACGGTGCGACCTCCATGCTCCTGATCACCGCCGAGTACCACCTGCCGAGAGCCTTGCACCTCTTCACCCGGGTGCTCGGCGATGGGGCGCATATCCATCCCCATCCGACGCTCTCGGATTTCAGCCCGGGCCAGCCTGACCATACCTCTTTGCTCTGGTTGCGTCTGCTCGTGACCGAGTACCTCAAAGATCAATTCGTGTGGCTGTTGCTGCTGCTGGTCTGATGGGGGGGCCGTCCCTGGATCGCCTTGTCGCTTGCCGCCGCATCCTGGCGATGCTATAGCAGGATCCACGGGGAGGCTGCCTCCGCGAGTACGAGGTATCGTCCCGAGTTCCGGGACCTTGGACGAAGGAAGGACGTCCCTTATGACCATCGCCTATGTCGTCATTCTTTTCGGGGTTCTGGTCTTCGTCCATGAGCTGGGGCATTTCCTGGCCGCCAAACTGTTCAAGGTGCGGGTCGAGAAATTCTCCCTGGGCTTCGGGCCCAAGCTCTTCTCCTTCACCCGGGGGGAGACCACCTATCTGCTGTCGGCCCTGCCCCTGGGAGGCTACGTCCGATTGCTGGGAGAGAGTCCGGTCGAACCTTACGATGGACCCGAGGCGGAGAGGGCCTTCTCCAACCAGCATGTGCTCAAACGCATCGTCATCGTGCTCGCCGGTCCGGTGTTCAACCTGATCCTTCCACTGTTCCTGTTCTCCCTTGTCTATCTCATCGGCTGGCCGTACATCCCCGCAAAAGTCGGCGAGGTCCTGCCCGGCAGTCCGGCAGCGCAGGCCGGGCTCCTCGAAGGAGACGAGATCCTCACCGCCGATGGAGAAACCCTGCGGTCCTGGGATGATCTGACCCGCACCATCAAAGAAGGGCTCGGCCGCCCTCTGGACTTGGGGATCCGACGGGAGGGACGGGATCTGTCGCTACGCATCACCCCGCAGCAACAAGAAGGTCTGACCGAGTACGGTGAGTTCAAACAGGTTGGTAAGATCGGTATCCTCTATGTCGCTCGAGCCGCGTTCGTAGGGCTTTCAGATCCCTCTTCGCCGGCGGCCCTTGCCGGATTGCGCAGTCAGGACGAGATCCTCTCTCTGGACGGTCGTGCGGTTCTCTCCTGGCACACCTTCACGCAAGCACTGCTCGCCGCGGCAGGCCGCACGGTGGAGGTGCGCGTGAAGGGCGAGGGTGGTGAGGAACGGACCCTCAACGTGGAGGTTCCTCCCGAGGTGACGCATCCAGATCAGCTCGGGTTGTATCAACTCAATGAATTTCTACGTGAGATCGCGGATAACAGTGCCGCCCAGGACGCCGGGTTACGTCCGGGGGATCGCCTCGTCGCCATTTCGGGCATGCCGCTCTCGCATTGGAAGACCCAGGCTCTGCTCGACGCGCTCGACGGCACCCCGGTCCCGGTGGTGGTGGAGCGAGCCGGACAACGTTTTGAGCACCTGCTGACCCCGCGACGGACCGAAGAGCGCAACCCGTTCCTCGGAGACGAGGTCCGTTATCGGCTGGGCTTGGCCTTCTATGACCGGTACGGCGAGGTTGCCCTGGCTTCGGAACAGTATTTCAATCCCTTGACCCTGATCGCGCGCAGCACGGAGAAAACCGCCGAGATCGTTGTGATGACGCTGATAGGTCTCGGGAAACTGGTGACCGGGGAGGTCTCCAGTAAGACCGTAGGTGGGCCCATCTTGATCTACCAGATCACCAGCAAGGTGAGGGACCTGCTCGAGTTTTTCCGGCTCATCGCCCTGCTCAGCATCACCCTGGCCGTCATCAACCTGTTGCCCATCCCGGTCCTCGACGGCGGGCATCTCTTGTTCTTCGGGATCGAGTTGGTCTTCCGTAGGCCGGTCAACCTGCGCATCTGGGGGGTGGCCAATCAGGTCGGCCTGACCATCCTCGTCGCGCTGATCATCTTCACCTTCTACAACGACCTCGTCCGGTTGTTCTCCTGACCGTGCGCTGCCTGGGCCTCGATACCTCCTCGGCAACCCTCTCCCTGGCCGTGACCGCCGAAGGCCTTGTGCTCGCGGAGTTGAGCGTGGACGTATCCGTGGCGCGCGGCGAACGATTGGTCGAGCATGTCGCCTCGGTGCTCGAATTGGCGGGGTGCGAGTTCGCGGGCATCGAGGCGATAGTGGTAGGCGCTGGACCGGGATCCTATACCGGCCTGCGAATAGGCTACTCCGTTGCGAAGGCCTTGGCCTATGCCTCGGGCAAACCGCTCTACGAAGTTTCGTCTTTGCGGATGCTCTGCCTGGAACAAGCTCGCATGGACGTTCCCCTGGTACCCCTGCTCGACGCCCGGGTCGATGAGATCTACTACGGACTCTACCGCTGGACCGAGCGCGGACTGCTCTGCCTTCGCGACGATGCGGTCGGTACGCTTGACGACCTCGTCGGCCTGTGCGACGGTCCTCGGATGATCGTGGGGGAGGGAACGCGTCGCTTCGGAGCCGAGTTGCTCGCCCTGCCCAAGGGGACGGCTTTCGAACTCGCCCCGGGGCATCCGGCACGTCCAAGAGTCGCGTCGGCCCTGCTCGAACTCGAGGCAGGCATCGCGACCGGATCCCGGCCGACACCCGCAGACCTCGCGGCGGTCCAAAGCGCGGACGGTCATGCGGTCCTGACTCGGCTCGAACCGCGTTATCTTCGACCTTCCGAGGCTGAGAGGAGGCAGCATGCCTGAACAAACCCAACGCCGACGTTTTAAATTGTACAGCAAGATCAATCCGATGCGCCGAGATGGTCGCCGCTTGCAGGTTGGTAAGGGCATCTACATCCTGCCCAGTCTGTTCACTTCGGGGTCGCTCTTCTGCGGTTTCTTTGCCGTGACCACCTCGATCAATGCCACCAATAACGATATGTTCTTCAGGTCCATCCTGGCCATCATCGTGGCATCGTTCCTGGACAGCTTCGACGGACGTGTGGCTCGGTTGACCAACACGACCAGTCGTTTCGGCATGGAATACGACTCCCTTTCCGACTTGGTCTCCTTCGGCTTGGCTCCGGCAGTGACGTTCTATTGTTGGGGGTTGCGCGATCTCGGCAAGCTCGGTTGGGTCGGCTGCTTCCTCTTCTTCGCCTGCGCGGCACTGCGGCTGGCGAGGTTCAACTCGACCGATACCGTCACGGCGGCCAAGGGGTACTTCAACGGCCTGCCAACCCCGGCAGCTGCCCTGACTCTCGCCGCGACCTTCATCCTCGCCCGTGATCTCTGGCCTGATGTTCGGGGCGATAGCGTTTTTCTCCTGGGTTTGACCTATGTGGTGGCCTTCCTTATGGTTAGCAATATTCGCTATCGTAATTTCAAAGACTTCGACTTCCGCAGCAAACGATCCTTCCGGATGCTCATCGCCATCGTGGTGAGTCTGGCCGTTCTGGCCTGGCAGACCGAGATTATCCTCTTCCTCCTGGCCATGACCTACTCCCTCGGGTTGCCGATGTGGCGCATCGTGACCGAAAGGGTGTTGCACCGCGAAGAAGCTTGAGAGATCGAGGGGTCAGAAGAGTGTCGCGAGCTCGTTCCCGTACTGCTCGAGGACGATGCGACGTTTGAGCTTGAGGGTCGGGGTGAGCAGTCCGTTGGCCACGCTGAACTCTTCGCGTGCGAAGAGGAAACGGTCGATGCGTTCATAATGCTTGAATTCGGCGCTGAAGATCTTGAGCTCGTTCTCGAACAGAGCGCGCACCTCGGCTCGCCCGAGCAGTTCGCGTTCTGAGAGGGGAAGGCCTCGGTGGGCTGCCCACTCCTTGAGCGCAGCCAGGTCGGGAACGATGAGAGCGACGTTGCACATCCGGTCATCACCGTAGACCATGGCCTGCAGGATGAATGGGCTGAGCGCGAGTTGCTCTTCCAGGGCCGCGGGAGCGACGTACTTGCCGTTGGCCATCTTGTAGAGTTCTTTGATCCTGCCGGTGATGGTGAGATACCCGTCGGCATCGATATAGCCGAGGTCTCCGGTGCGCAGGTGCCCTTCCGGGGTCAAGCAGGCTGCCGTCTCTTCGGGGAGGTTGTGGTAGCCGTCCAGGACGCAGGGACCGGAGAGGATGATCTCTCCTTCCCGCTCGCTGGTGCCGGTCACCGAGGAGTCGATGGTGATAGCTACCGCGGGGATCGGCAGGCCGACACTGCCGCGACGTTTTGCCCCTGGGCGGTTGACCGAGGTAACGCCCGCGATCTCGGTCATGCCGTAGCCTTCGAAGACCTCAATACCCAAGTTGTCGATGAAGTCAGCAACGTCTTGGGACAGGGCCGCAGCCCCGGAGAGGGCATACTTGAGGCGGCCGCCGAACTTGCCCCTGATCTTGGAGAAGATGAGGCGTTCGGCTAGGAACAGGACCACACGTTCGGAGAGGGAGAGGGTCTCACCTCGGCGTTTCTTCGCGCTCGCGGACAGACCGGCGCGAAAGACAGAGCGTATAAGAGCGGGTTTTGCGGCCATCTGTTTGTTGACGCCGTCATAGATGCGGTTCCAGATCCGGGGTACGGCGATGAGCACCGTGGGCCGGACCTCGACCAAGTAAGGCAGGATACGGTCATTACTCTCGCAGATGGCCATGGAGGCCCCCAGCGAGATGAGGTTGTTCATCTCGATACTGCCGCCGAACACGTGGGCCCAGGGCAGGAAGGCCAGGGAGCGATCGTCCCTGCAGAACGGGATGACCTCCTGGACCCCACACACATTGATGGCGAGGTTGCGCTGGGTCAGGCGAGTGCCCTTGGGCTTGCCGGTCGTGCCCGAGGTATAGATGAAACAGGCGTGGGCTTCATCGGGAGGCACTGTGATCGGAACCGGGTTGCCCGCCCCCCTGGCCAGCAGTGCGGCGAAACCGTCTTCGGCCTCTTGCTCGGCATCGAAGACCACGAGGTGCCGCAACGCACCGAGCTGGTCCCTCATGCCCTCGAGCGTCTTCTTGATGGCCTGGTTGGCCACAAGGCAGACCGTGGCACTGCTGTCGGCGAGGATGTACTGCCAGTCGCGGGGGAGTTGGTTCTCGTACATGGCCACATAGGCAGCGCCGAGACCGTACCCGGCGAAGACGGTGACCGCCCATTCAAGTCGGTTGTTGGAGATGAGGGCCACTCGATCGCCTTGACCCACCCCTAGGGCTGCAAGTCCGCCGCGGCAGCGATCGACCAGGGCCGAGAATTCTCGATAGGTGGTCCATTGCCACCCGTTCTCTTTCCGCGAACCGAACAAGGGGCGGTCGGCATTGCGTTCCACGGCCTGCTGGAGCATGGTGACCAGGTTGGTGAAACGGGGTTGGAACTGCATCGGCGTTTCCTCGCACGTTGGGGTGACCGTTCAGCGAGGCTCGGGGTAACGTCACGATGGGTAATGATTCGCCTCGAGGCGAAATCATGCCAGATCCTCGCGGGCCTGTCACCGGGTATTCTGTGCCTTGATCGTACCCGGTGAGAGAGGTACAATCGTGCGTTGGTCCCTAACCCCGTGCCGTAGGTCACCGTGAACAGGTCCAAACAGGTTCTCCTCGTCGTCCTTCTCTGTGGGTTGTTGCTCTTCGCTGGACTCTGCTCAACCCTGGTCCAATTCGAAAGGGATGCTGTCAGTGTACGGCATCAGACCCTCTTCGTCGTGCCGCGAGCGACCGTGGCCAAGGCTCTGGCGTTGGGGCACCACGGCCTTCTGGCCGATGCCTCGTGGATCAAGGTGGTGCTGTACGCCGCAGATATCATGCTCGAGAACCAAGACGTGCGCTGGATGCAACCTCTCCTCGAGCTCGTCACCGAACTCGATCCCACGTGGGCCAATATCTATATCTGGGGAGGAGCCAGCTTCATTTACAACGGCAAGTTGATCACCGAGGAGATGGTCCGGCTCTCCAACTGGATCCTCGAGAAGGGGGCCGCGAGGGTACCGGACAATTGGGAAATCCCCTTCATGCTGGCGATCAATTATTATCTCGAGTTGCGGGATTTCGAGCGGGCAGCCGATTGGATGGTCCGAGCCGCTGAAATACCCGGAGCCCCGGTGCGGTACAAGACCCTCGCCGCAAGATGGCTTAAAGAGGTCGGCCGTCGGGACGCTGCCGTCGGCTTGTTGACGACGGAGCTGATCCGCGCTCAAGCGGATAGTATGAGTGATAAACAGGTCGAGGCGAAGTTACTCCAGCGCCTCGTCCAATACAACGAGAACAACCCCGACCTCCTCGAGCGTTCGCGCGCCCTGGGGGAACGATATAGGACCGAATTCCCCTATCTTCCCTTCGGGTTGTGGCTCCAGGTGGTGGAACTCGAGGCCGAGGACGATGACAGTGACGACCTCGAGGAACGTTTTCCCCTCTTGGGCTTGCCCAGCGATGCGTGACGTCCTCCTCGTCCTCCTTTTCGCCCTGGCCGCTGTGGCTGCCGACCTGCACTGTACCAACACGCTGCTGTTGCGCCGGGCGGAAGATCCAGGGGAGCAGGACCCGAGCGATTCCCTGAGGGCGCGCCGGCGCCTCTGTGTGCAAGATGCCTGGTTCTCGCCGCTCGATGCAGACCGTCGAGCCGCATGGTGCGGACCATTCTCCGAAAACTCTGTGCCCGGACCCATCTCTACCGGCCAACCGGCCCGCCGTCCGGATCGGACCGCAGGCCTGTTCTTGGCCGCACATATCCTGCTCGCCCTCGGCGCTCTCTGTGGCGCGGTGCTCCGCGTGGATCGTCGCAGGATCCTGCTGGTCACCGTGCTGTTCTCGACCTTGTACCTGCATCTCTGGATGGTGTGAGGTGCAAGGCCGGCGATTGGATCTCCTGGCAGGGCTCTTCGCCTTCCTGCTCTATCTCCTCCACCTGCCGGAAGGTTTGGTGTGGTTCGACAGCGCCGAGCTGCTTGCGGCGACCTGCCAACTCGGCCTTTCCCATCCTCCGGGTCAACCCCTCTTGCACCTCTTCGGGCAGGTCGCTCTCCAGATGCCCTTCGGCAGCGCGGCGGTGCGGTTGCACCTGTTCAGCGCAGCCGTCGGCGGCCTGGCGATGTATGTGTTGGCGAGGTGGTTGCGTCGGCTGCTGGCGCCTGGCAACCGCGAGGGAGCCGTGTTCGCGCCGTTCCTTGCTGTGTGTTGTGCTGGTCTGACGTCGATCGCGTTGCAAGGCGTACGGTTCGAGGTCTACGGTCTAGCCCTCCTCCTCAATCTCGGAGCGCTGCTCTCCTACCAGAGGATCTTGGACGGTGAAACCCCGAGGGGAAGCATGAGGAGCTTGCTCCTCTTCCTGGCCGCTTCCTCGATCACCCATCTCATTGCTTTCCTTGGCCTCATTGCGGCTCTCGGGGGGCAACTCCTCCTGGACCGGGCGACGAGGATCCGGTTGTTCAGGGCGCTGTCCGGCGATCACGAGAAGGGTTGGTGGCCACTGTTCACCCTCTTCGGTCTCTCTCCGGTCCTCTATCTGCTCCTCCGCACCGAGAAGGCCGGCATCCTGCAATGGCAACTCATCGAAGGACCCACGACGTTCCTGCGGTACCTCCTCGGTGGGTACTATGCAGGCAGACTCACCGCCACCGATGTCCTCGACAAGGGCCAGGTCCTCCTCGACCTGATGGAACAAAACCTTCCTCTGCCGCTCATGCTCCTGCTCCCCTTGGCCCTGGGGGTTCTCTGGAGGGTGAACAAGGGGGCAGCGACCCTCCTGCTCGGCCTGGTCATACTCCCTGTGGTGCCCATCCTGGCTCTTGGGATCGTCCATGCAGATAACCCGGACCTGCACGGTTACCTGACGCTCTCGGTGATTGCTCAGGCCGTCCTGCTCGGACAGCTCTTCTTTTTGCCCTTGCGAGACGGAGGGTTGCCGCGGCCAGGACGTATCCTGATCGCAGCGGGTGGAATTTTGCTCGGAACCCTGCTCATCCTGCGCAGCGCTCCGAACTATCATTTCCAAGAACGCGACGGTCAGGACGAGGTGGCCGATGCGCTCGCCCGGCACCTCCCACCCGAGAGCGTCCTGGTCTTCCGCAACGATGACCTTGTATTCCCTCTCTTCTACCTGCAGGGGTGTCTTGGGGAACGGCGCGATGTCCTTCCCGTGGGACGCTTCCTCCTGCAATACCTCGAGAATTACCGCCGTCTGCAACGGGCTCATCCGCGCTTGTTCCCAGAGCTCCCGCCCGAAGGGGCACCGCTCCCCCATCTCGCGGGAGAGCGCGCGGTGCTCGGGGGAGGTTTCTATGCCTGGCAAGTCGAACGGTTGTTGCGCCACCTCCCGGAGGGGATTTCCCTGGCCGTGCAACCGGATCCGCAACTGGAGCTGCAGCGGCCGGCCTTCGAACCCCGGGGCTTCGTGCTGGAGTACCGGGCGGACCAGAGGCCCAACAGGGCCCTTCTGGCTTCCCTGCGCCGTATGCTTCACCCGAGTAACGGCTATTTGCGTCATGCCCAGCGAGAGGTGTTCTACCGAGATGCCTTGGCCTTGACCCTCGAGGAGCCCGATGCGTTGATCCAGGAGGCCCTGTTCGACGAGCTCGACCGCTTATGGGGACCGGACGCCGAACTCCTGGTGGGGAGGGGTTTCTCGCTGCTGGGCCAAGGCAAACCAATTGAGGCCGAGGAGGTGCTCTCGGAGGCCTTGCGGCTCGATCCGGACAACCTCGCAGCGGCAAGATCCTTGGCCGTTCTCCGCTCAGGTAAGCGGCGCTAATTCCTGCACTGACCTTGACAGGGACAGAGCCCGCCGAGTACAACCGAGCCCGCGTATGGCCATCACTACCGCTGGGGTACCCTCGATGAAAGGTTCGAGCATGTGGTCCTACCTCTTCGCCAAGAACGACCCGTACCAAGAGCTGCTTGAGCTGCTCCGGGGCATCCCGGTCTTCGCCAAGCTCAGCCGCTCCGATGTACGTGAGGTCGAGAGGCTGCTCCACCACCGGAAGTACGAGCCAGGCGCGGTCATCTTCAAGTCCGGCGACACCGGGCTCGGTATGTACATCATCATCTCGGGTGCGGTGACCATCAGCCTCGAGGACGACGATGGCTCGCGGGAACTTGTCAGACTTGGGGTCGGGACCTTCTTCGGTGAGGTGTCGCTAGCCGATGCCTCGGACCGCACCGCGACAGCCAGGGCCGTGGGCAACACCGAGTGCCTCGGTTTCTTCCGGCCAGAGTTGCTCCGCCTCATAGAACAAAGGCCGGCCCTGGCCGCCAAGATCCTCCTGCCGATCGCCGAGGTTCTCGGCACTCGGCTGCGCGACGCCAATCAAAAGAACCTCGAGTACGACAAGCTCCTCGCCGCAGAGAGCACCAAGCGCTCGGTGCTTGAGGAGGAGCTGGCCAAGCTGGACCAACGTGTCCCCCTGCAGTCCGTCTCGGGGGCGGTAGGGACGGTATGAAGACCAGAGAACTGGGCACGGGTTGGAAGACCTTCCTGACCTTCTCCGCGGCCATCACCTTCAGCTTGCTGTTGGTGGACGTGATCTCGGCGGGGGTGGATGTCCTGCGCATGATCGTCGAGGGGATGTTCCTCACCGGACTGCTGTCCATGGTCTTCATCTATCTGGTCAGCCCTCTGGTAGTGCTGCTCGAGCGCGGGCGGATGGGCCGGCTCTGGGCCGTGGTGCTGACGTATGTGATCGTCTTCGGCGGTATCGGACTCCTGCTCGGTTTCGGCTGGCCGGGCGTGGTGGCCGAGGTGCGCAGCCTCAAGGCCGACCTGCCGGTGTACCGCGACAAGCTGTCTGGTCTGGTGACCCTGGTTGTAGCACGGCTCGACTTCATCCCCTATTTTCGCGACTTCGATATCGGCAGCGAGTTGATGCCCGCCGTGGCGCCCTATCTCAATACAGCGCTCCGCCAGATGACCATGTCCATCGTCACCGTGCTGTCGCTCCTGGTCACCGTGCCCTTGTTCTCGTTCTTCCTCCTGGCCGATGGGCAGCAATTCAAGAAGACAATGTATAGCTTGGTCCCGAATCGCTACTTCGAGATGACCATGGACATGATGGCCAAGATCAACGTGCAGCTCCGCAGCTTCATCCGCGGCAGGGTCATCGAGGCCTTCTTCGTCGGTTTGACCATCGTGGTCGGCCTCCTTTTGGTCGACCTGAAATATGCGGCCGTGCTGGGAGCCTTTGCCGGCGTGGCCAACCTGGTGCCCTACGTCGGACCGATCGTCGGCATGGCCCCGGGACTGTTTATCGCCCTGGTCGAGCTCGACAGCACCGGAGAGATCCTCTGGGTCTTCGTGCTCTACATCCTGATCGGGCAGGTTATTGTCGACACCTTTATCCTGATCCCGATCCTCATCTCCAAGGTGGCCAATCTCCACCCGCTGGTCGTCTTCCTCTCCATCATCATCGGCGGCCAGCTCCAGGGCGTGCTGGGCATGATCATCGCCGTGCCCGTGGTGAATATCTTCTTCATCGTGGTTAAGGAAATCTACCGTTACCTGCTCAAGGGCAAGGTGGCCTTCCACTTACCGTGAACATCCTCTACTTCCATGCGGCCACGGTGCTCGAGGATGAGATCGTCGCGACCCTTCAGGGACTTGGACACCAAGTCCGGGTCCTGAATGTGGGAGGCCACGTCCGGGTCCTCTCGGCCGGCCACCTCCTGGAACAGCTCGACGCCTCGAGGCCCCACTTCGTCCTGACGGTCAACTACCAGGGTTTTGACCGCGACGGGGAGGTGCGCCGCCTGCTGGCCGGGCGAGGGGTGCCGGTCGCGAGCTGGGAGTTGGACCATCCTCTGGCCATGGAACTCCTCGGGTTGCGGCCCAAACCTCCGGGTGGGGAGCTCGTCCAGTTCGTCTGGGACGAGGGGTATGTGCAGGAACTGCGGGAGTGGGGCTACGAACGGGTCGAGTACCTGCCCCTCGGGGTGGACCTCCGGGGATTCGACCAGCCGTCCCCGTCACGATTGCCGCGGCACGGCGCGGTGTTCGTCGGCACCTCGCTGCGGGAGTTCCACGAACACTTGGTGCGGCGCTTGCTCGGGGTTGATTATCGCCAACACCCCGTGCTCGCCGGGATCCTCGAAGAAGCCTACCAGGCCCATCTCCGCGACACCGCCATCCCCCTGATCGACCACCTGCGCGAGCTCGCCGCAGCCGGTCCGAGGGTCTTCGCCGACGACCTCGGGGCGCGGCGCTTCGAACTCTTCGCCGAGATCCATCTCAGCTTGCGCTATCGCCAGGATGTGGTGGCCTCGATCCGGGACCTCGAGGTCTTCGGGGATCCTGGGTGGCGGGAGGTCGTGCCCGCCGGGAGGTACCGTGGCAGGGTGAACTATGGTTCAGAGCTCGCGGAACTCTATCGCGACAGCGCGGTGGTGCTCAACGCCACGCTGCCGAAGAACCGCTGGGACATCAACCAACGGGTCTTCGACGTCTTCGCCGCTTCCTCCTTGGTCTTGACCGATCGCCGACGGAATCTCGACCGCTTCTTCGGTCCGTCGGAGATACCGGTGTATGCGCGGGTCGAGGAGGCTGCCGGGATGCTGCGGGACCTGAGGGCGGATCCGGAGCGGCGGCTGGCCCTGATCGAGGCCGGGCGCGCACGCGTGCTCGCAGAGCACGGTCTGGATCGGCGCTTGGCCGTCTTGACCAGGCACATGGCCGAGTATCTCGGGATCAGCGCTGGAGAGTCGTGAACGGGTCGCCGAGCAGGATCGAACCCGGGAGCCAGGTGGTCCGATCGAAGTCCGCACCGTAACGGCGCAGGAGGTTGTCCTGCCTCAGGAAGTCCGAGAAGGTCTCCTGCCAGGCCTGGCCGAGGTAGGTGCCGGTGCCGAGTTCCTCCAACACCTGTACCCCGCCGACCAAGGGAGTGGGTAGGGTGGAGGCGAGTACGGCCTGGGTGATCGAGGTACCGAACAGGTACGAAGCTGCCACGGTGGTGGTCGTCGTCTTGTGCAAGCCTCCGGCGAGCCCTCCCGCCAAGATCGTTACGATGCTCCCGCCGTCGAGGGAGCGCAGGGCCGTAGCGTAGAGATTGCTGTCCCCGAGATCGTGGCGCAGATAGGCGAGGGTGTCGTCGTCAGGGTGGAGGACGGCCGACTCGTACCGCTTCGCGAGGCCTTCCTGATAGGTCGTAAGGGTCACCGCGGAGGTAGCGGTCAGGAGGTCGAGAGAGGAGCCGTACAGCGCGGTCAGGGCTGCCCGGTAATCGTCGAGCACCGAGGTTGGCGCTGCGGCGGTCGCGGCCAGGAGCCCGCGTTTACGAAAGGCGAGCTGGCCGGTCGCGTAGTCGTGGGTTTTGGCGAAGAAGGCGGTGAGGGCTTCTATCCGGGTGGAGGCGGGAGCGGGCAGCCACGCGACGAAGAGCTCCGGCCCTTCGGAGGGGCCTTCGCCGTGGAAGTCGTCGATGCCGTTCCCGTCGACGTCTTTCCAAAAACCGTCGAGGTCTTCGTAATAGAGGGGATTGAGCCCTGTCTGGCGCTGATCCAGGGGACCTTGTTCCCACAGCCGGAAGGGGAAGGCCCCGACCAGGATGACGCCGCGGAGCCCCGGCTCTCGGTATTCTTCGAGCAAGACGTCGCGGAGCTGTGCTGCGGTATGGCGAAGGAAATCGCCGTCGTGACGGAGGGTTAGTTCCACAGCGGGATACCGGGAGAGGACATCCTGCCGATAGGTCTCGAGGGAGGTCTCGAGCGCGGCGTGATCGGCGGTATCGACCAGCAGTAACACCCGCTCGTTCAGTGGTGGTAGGGTAGTATCGTTGGTCGGTTCGGGCGGTTCCGTGCCGGGATTTTGCTGGTTCGAGGGGTCTTCCTCGGGGGAGTTGTCTGCAGGGACGGGCATGAGAGGATCGTCGGAGTCGGGGTCGCTCGCCTCGGTCGGACCGGGGAGGGTAGGCCGGGTCGGAGTTATCGGGGAGACGATCGCGGTGGACGGTTCCTCGTCCACCGGGACCGAGGTTTCGCTACAGTCGGCCAGTGCAACGAGGAGGAAGAGACTGGCAAGAAGGTGACGCTCGCGGGGCCGAGGCATGGGCCACCTCATTTCAGTTCGAAGGTCTCGCGCAGCTCCAGCACGGTGCCTGGAGGGAGGTCGGGGAATTCCATGCTCTTGACCGCGCGCTTCAGGCATTCCTTGAGTTTCTCTTCCTTGGCGCCGCTCAGGTTGGTGCGAACGATCTTGACCTTGGTGACCTTCCCCCGATCGTTGACCTGCCATTTGAGCTCGGCCTTGGGTGCTCGGGAGAGGTTACGCTGCTGATCGACCATGCAGGAGAATACTTTCTGTTTCTGGCGGACCAGGGAGCGTTGGACCTTCTCGGTGTCGACGCTGCCGCCTCCGCTGCCATCCGTGAGTTCGCTGAGCAGACTGCCGTAGTTGCCGCTCCCACCGCTGACTACCTTGATAGAGGGGCCATCATCGTCCTGGGTAGACTGTTCTCCGCGGCCGGATCCTCTCGTTCGCGAAGAACGTCGTGAGCTGGGTTCATCCTCGTCGTCATCCTCCTCGTCGGTCCTGCGGGGGCGACTCTCGGTTGTCCCGAACAGGCGCTCGAGTTCTGGGTCTGCGGGCAGGACCAGAGAAGTGGCTTTCTGTGCCGGTGGGGGAGGAGAGGGTGCGATCACGAGAGGGGGCGGAGGCGCTGGTGGAGGTGATGCGGGGACAGGGCTTTCGGCCTTGGGTTCCGGTGGCCGGGGGCGCTCTTCGGCAAGGGCGCGATTCCCCGGACGAACCGTTGGAGCGGGTTGCTGGACCTTGGTGCCGTGGGACCTGGCTGGAGGAGGTGGGGAGGCCGATCGGACCGGCACGGGTTTTTGGAACTGGGCCACTATCGGTGGTGCGATCGGCAAGGGAGCGGGCTGGAGGGCGATGCTCGGCGCTGGGGAGGCATTGGCAAGGCTTTCCTGGGGAGGAGCAGGAGCCGGCGCTGGTTCAGGGGCGGTGCGGTGCAGGGAGAAGATGACCTCCGAGGGAGACGGGCTCGGTCCCGGTTGCGGCATGCTACCCATCCAGGCATAGAGCGGGACCAGGGCCACATGGAGGAGCAGGGAGAGGACCAAACCCGTGGCCAGGAGGGGGGCATACAGGGTTTCTCGTTCGGGTTCAAAGGGTAACAATCCATGGGAGCGAATGGCGTAGTCACTCACGCCCAGGGTGAAAGAGACCCAGTCCGAGGGCCGCAGCTTCACTCCGTACACGCCGAGGTCGCCGACGGTGAAAGCCTTGTTGGCAGGGGCGCACAGCGAGGCGAGGTCGAATTCCCCTTCGCTGGTGTGCAGGGTTCCGCCGAGACCGTCGTACCAGAAGAAGAAGTACTCATCGCCGACGGCGCGCAGGAAGTGGAACTGACCGCTGTCCTGAAGAGGCAGTGGCAGCGAGAGCATGGTGCCGAAATCGAGGGGTTCCGGGAAGGTCTCGAACTCGAGGAGGTGGTGAAGCGCCAGGAGGTCTTCGCCTCGAGTGACGCTGATCTCCAAACCTGTTGCGAGGATGTTCGTCCCGGTAGCGGGATCTTCGCGGCTCGCGGCCAGCGCTTCAATGAGTGAGAAGGGTTCATGCCAGGGGGCGTCCTCGTTATAGTCGGAGTCCCGGAAGAGCGGCTTGGCCAAGGTGCGGTCGAGGTGTTCCGCGGGTAGGGCCGCTTCGAGGTTCGCCTCCATGGAGGAAGGGAGGGGACCTTCGTCCTGAAAACGGGTGCCGGCAGCGGCGTTGCCGGCGGGCTGGAAAGCTCCTACGAAGGGGAGGCCCGAGGGAGGAAGGACGAGGTTGTCGCTAGGAGCGGCGCTCTTCTGGGAGCGTTCCGCGGGCGGTTCGGGAGGGGGGAGGGGGGTGAGGTGATCCGTGGGCTCGCGACGAAGAGGTGGTGCTACCGGCGGTACGGGCATCGCTTGCCGGAGGGATTGCTCGGTCCGGGAGATGATCTGGGTCCGGTCGTTGAGCAGAGGGGGGAGGGCGAGGTCCGGCCGATGAGAATACTCGGTGCGATCCCCGGGAGCGGGTTCGCGGAAGGCGATCTCGGTCTTGTCGGAGGGAGGCCTCGGTAGGGCCTGAGCTGTCGTGGTCGCGTTTTCCGGCGTTGCGCCGGTTTCGAACCCGAGAGGCCGCGCTTCTGCGGTGGTAGCCTCGCCTTCCCCGGCGCCGAGCAAGAACAGGTAGGGACCGAGGCCGAGTTGATCGCCCTCTCGGAGTTCCGCTTGGCTACAGCGCTGTCCGTTGAGCAAGAGCAACCCGGCCTGACTCGATTCTCGGACGTGATAGGTCCCTCCTTGGAAGCGGATCAGGAGGTGCTGGGGATCGATGACCGAGGCTTGGAGTTGGATGTCGCAACGGGGAGAAGAGCCGAGGGTGATATTGGGTTTCGTGAAGGTGACCGTGGTCACCTCTACGCCTGCCTCGAAGATACGCAGGGTCAAGGAGGGAAGGCTGTCCGCGGTATAGATCTCGGTGCGGTCGGAGGTCATGTTCCTTCACCTCCGTCGCAAGAGGAAACGCACGTCTGTGATGCCGGCGGCTGCAGCGGTGCGGAGGATTACGCGGATGGCGGCCATCGAGGAGTTCTTGTCGGCGGACAAGACGAGCGCAGGGGTAGTAGGTTGGCCGGCGAGGAGCGGTTCGAGTTGTTCTCGTAAGCGTTTGAGCACACCTGCCTCGAGTTCCTCGGGGACGAAGCGGCCGTTGGTCAGGGTGGCGACCAAAGTCTGTTCGAAATAGAGATAGGCGTCGTTGAGTTGGAGGAGAGGGAGGCCGCTCTGGGCCTTCGCGGTACTAGAAATGGTCGGTAGGTTGAGGTCGTCGGGCAAAGACTCGGTGGTCTGGTCGCCGTAGAGGAGGAGGAAGAAGACCACCAACAGGGTCAGGACGTCGAGCAAGGGGGTGAGGTCAAGGTCGATGCCGGGATCCCGGACGGTTCTGCAGGTCGCAAAGCGGGTTCTCATCGCTCGCCCTCGACGTACAGGGTCGAGAGGAAGGTCGGAGGTCCGTTCTGGCCGCTGCGGACCGCGAATCCTGCCTGGGTGACGGTGTCGATCAGGGCTATGAGGAGGTTGAAGGTCGTCTCATCGTCCGCGACCAGTTCGATGGTTCCGAGTTGCGGCACGGTCGTGCCGAGTTTGATCAGATGAGCCCGCAGGCGGTCTAGCTCGAACGCCCCGCCCTTGCTCTTGAATACCGTGGAGATCGCCTTGCGTTGGGCCGGGTTGAAACCCTTGCGCGGTAAGAGGACCAAACGCTGGCGTTCGATCCTGAGTTCGAGTTGGCGTTCGCGGGCCTCGCCCTGGGTTTCTTTATTCTCCACCAGGAGGAGCCCTGCTCGTAAGTTGACGGCTTGGCTGAAGCTGGTCAGACAGAGCAGCAACGGTACCAACGCTGCGAACAGGGTGAGTACGGGCAGGAGTTGCAGCCGGTACCAGCGGGGTTCCTGCTCATTTATCCTGGAGAAGCTTCGCATTGCGGGCCGCGAGTACGTTGAGCATGGTGATGGCGCAGTGGTCGAGTTGTTCTATCAAGTGATTTTCCCTGGTGCGCAGGACGACGTAGGCGATGAGACAGGGCATGGCCACCAGGAGGCCTACCACGGTGCTACGCATGGCCGTACCGACTCCCTCCGAGAGCATGGCCGAGCGTGCGGTCGGATCGACGGCGGCCATGGCGCCGAAGGCGGTGATCAGGCCGAGCAGGGTTCCGAGCAAACCGATCAAGGTTGCCAGGTGAGCCAAGAGGGAGAGATAGACGGTGCGGCGGCGGATTTCGGGGACAACCTTGGTGGCGGTCTGCTCGAGAGAACGCTCGATCTCGCGATCACTCTTGTTGGCCTTGAGAAGGGCGGCTTTGACCACCTGACCGATGGGGTGCCTGGCCAAGGAGTCGCACAGCCCGATGGCCTTGCTGAAGTTATCGGATTCGACCAACTTGAGGACATAGGCGAGGAAGTAATCGACGTTGATGCGCAGCTTGAAGAACACCTGGAGGACTTTTTCGAAGATGAGCGCCACGGCCAGCAGGGAGATGATCACCAGGAGGAGGAAGGAAATGCCGCCGCCGGTCAGGAAGTCCATGTCTGCCCTCTGGTTTGACGAGGATCCTTTCGAGGGAGAGAGCTTAGCACCGACTCTCTCGATTGCCAATGGGAGAGTGCAGCGAGGGTGGAGGGGGGGTGAGGTGGAAAAAATCAAAAGAGAGCTGCCATGGACCCGGCAAGAACTGCCTAGTCGGCAGATCCTGCCGGGTGAGGAGAGGGGAAAATCCTGCCGGAAGGACCCTCCGACACGGCAAGAGGATAATAATAACAATATGATAAAGCCATGGCATCGCCCTTGCTCAAGGCCTCCCCGATCGAAAGGATCGAGGTAGGCATGGAGCTCTCTCTGTTGGACATCGTCGCGGCACCGTCGGGCACGGCCGAGCAGCCCGTCCTGACCGAAGGCGGCGAACAGGGAGAAGGTTTCGGGGACCTGTTGGAGACCTTGCTGCAACCTCAGGAATCGGAGAAGTCGGGTACCGATCCGCTGGAACTCTTGGGAAATGTGCCCTTCGCGGTTTCTCCGGAAGGACTCCCAGCACCCGAGACCCAACCGGAGACCCCGGATGGGTCCGAGACCCTGGAGACGGTGCTCGTAGCGACCGCGGGTATGGTTGCGGCCGAAGAGGCCCCGATCGAGACCGCGGGTTCGGAAACGCAGATCAAGGACGTACCGCCCGCGGCAGTACCTTCGAACGTGGTGGTTCCCCAGCAGCGGTCCGCCGGAGTTTCTTCTGCCGACAAGGTCGCTGAGCGGGTACTCGCCTCCATGCTCGAGGAGGAAGCGCAGGAAGCCGAAAAAGAAAGTTCCACACCGGCCGGTACCGAGGAACGTATCCAGCCCCAGGCCGGGCAGCAAACCCTTGGTGACGGCGAGGCCGTTGCCCTGGTTCGCCCCGGCAGAGCCGAGCAGCGTGGCGCGACCGAAATCCGCGGTGAAGTCGGGACCGACGAGGAGCGCGAAGCCGTGGATCCGGTCGCGGTGGCCGGTTCGGGCAAGGACGAATTGCAGGGTGAGAACGGCCAAGGGTCCAAAGAGGTCTTGACCGCGGCCGCCCTGGAAGTTCCCCCATCGGAAGGAGAACCCTTCGAAGCAGTGGCGGATGGACAGGGACCGAACGAGAGCGACGAGGCAGGCCGCGCCGAGAGTGGAAGTGAAGCTGCAGAGCAGGCCGGAGCCGAGGAAATGCCGAAGGTGTCCGAGGAACAACTCCTGACCGGTCTGGCGCGCGAGATACAGGTGCTCGCCGACGGCGAGGGCGGCAAGGCGAGGATCCAACTCGAACCCGAGCACCTCGGCCAGGTCAAGATCGAGCTCGAGGTCAAGGACGGCGAAGTCAAGGTTCATCTGATCGCCGAGAACCCCGAGGCCCTCGAGTTGCTGGAAGAGAACCTCGACGAGTTGCGCGAGCTGCTCGGTCATCAGGAGCTCGAACTCGAGGAATGCAGTGTCGAACTCAACGATCGCGAGAGCGACGAAAACGATAGTCGGCAGCGTTATGCCGAGTACGAGGACCTGAACCTCTTCTTCCAGCTCCCCGGTGGAGAAGAGGTCGTCCGGCCGTCCGGGGACAGTGTTGGATATGCCACCTCGAGGCTGGTCGGTGGGACCGGCATCGATATCAGAGTGTGAGGTAGACGATGTCCACGACGCCGGCAATCACCTCGTTGCAGAACTCGACCGTGCTGAACAAGCAGGCGCAGACCGTGGAAGAGGTAAACCCTGCCGATATGGGCCGGGAGGAGTTCCTCACCCTGTTGGTCAAACAGCTCGAGTACCAGGATCCCATGAACCCGATGGACAACGCCGAGTTCACCCAGCAGCTCGCCCAGTTCAGCTCGCTGGAGCAACTCTTCAATATCAACAAGACCCTCGATTCAATGCACGCCGAAGACAGCGCGGGCAAGGATATGCTCGACGCAGGCTATGTGGGATATCTCGGCAAGGTGGCCAAGGCCTACAGCTCGGAGGTCCAGTTCAGTGGCGGCACCCAGATGGAGGTGACCTTCGAACTCCCCGAGAACACCAAGTCGCTCAGCGTGGCCTTGATCGATCGCAGCGGCAAGGTGGTGAAAACCGTCCCGATCGACGAACCGCGTTTGGCCGGCACCAACAGCGTGGCCGTGGATACACGCGGACTCAACGTGGGGGCCTATCGCCTGGCGGTCACCGGACAGGGTTTCGCCGGGGACGAGGTCGAGGGCAAGATCTACCAGGAGGGGATGGTCAGCGGGGTCAGCATGAAGGACGGACGCCCGATGCTGACCATCGACGGCATGGAGGTGCCTGCCGCTACCGTGACCGCCTTGCGAGAAGCGGGGCCGGTGGCCGGGATCCAGTGAGGGAGAGGAGAGAGAAAGAAGAGCGAAAGCCAAGAGCATAGAGGGAGGTCAGTATGTCTATTCTCAGTACCCTGTATTCGGGCATCACGGGTCTTGCGACCAACGGCGAGGCCATCGCGGTCATCGGCGATAACATCGCCAACGTGAACACGGTGGGCTTCAAGTCCAGCCGGGTGGAGTTCGAGAGCCTGCTGGCCAATCTGGGCAACAAACAGGTCGGTCTCGGCGCGAGGACCTCGGGCATCAACACCTCCTTCACCCAGGGTTCGCTCATGACCACGACCAAGCCGACCGACTTGGCCATTTCGGGCAACGGCTTCTTCATTGCCAGCAACGGCTCGCGCAACTACTACACCCGCAACGGGCAGTTCAAGATCGACGAGGAGGGTTTCCTCTCGAATAACGCAGGGCTCAAGGTGCAGGGGTTCCAAACCGACATCTACGGCAATCTCTCGGCCGAGGTCAGCAATATCAACCTCTCCAATGTCTCGGTCGTGTCCCAGGCCTCGAACAAGACCCGGGTCTACGTCAACCTCGACGCCGGTGCGCCGACCATTGCCGGCAACAGCAACGACAACGGCACCCCGGCCAACCCGGCCGATGACTTCAACACCCGGCCCTTCAACCTGACCGACCCGAACAACACCAGCAATTTCTCCACCGGTCTCAAGGTCTACGACTCCCAGGGTCTCAGCCACCAGCTCAACGTCTATTTCACCCGGGTCGGCAATGCCGCGGGCGACAACCGCTGGGAATGGAACGCCGTGGTCAACACCAACGAGGTCGAACCCGCCTTCATCGCCGGTTTAGGCGCCACGCAGGCCGGCGACCTCAACGGCGTGAACAGCACCCCGGCCTATACCATCGTCGGCCAGGGCACCCTGGAGTTCGACGGCCAGGGGCGGCTCGATTGGGCCTCCAACGGCTTCAACGACGCGGTGACCGACTTCGCGCCGACCGATCTCCTGCCGAGCTACTCGGTCCAGTTCGTCGGCGGCGTAGACTCGATGAACAACGTCCAGCTCGACTACGGCGATCCGCGCAACGCGGTCTACGGTCAAGCCGCTGGCACCGGTCTCGCGGGCACCACCCAGTTCCGGCTGCCCTCGACGACCTCCTCGCTGTACCAGAACGGCCGCGCAGCCGGTTCGCTGACCGACTACCAGTTCGAGATCGACGGCAGCATCACCGGCATCTTCAGTAACGGTGAGACCAGGACCATCGGTCAGGTCGTGCTGGCCTCCTTCGAGAACCCCAACGGCCTGGTCAAGGACAACGGCAATACCTTCGTCGACACCCCGTCCTCGGGTCCCCCGACCGTTGGCGCCCCGGGAGAGGCCGACCGCGGCACCATCGTGTCCAACACGCTGGAGCAGTCCAATGTCGACCTGTCGGCCCAGTTCGTCTCGCTGATCCAGCATCAGCGCGGCTTCCAGGCCAACTCTCGGTGTATCACGACCTCTTCCGACCTGCTGGCGGAGTTGGTTAACATCGTGCGCTGAGGCTGGCGCTGAGTGGAGGCTCCCGAAGGGGAGCGCTGCGTGAGTACCGGGAGCAGGGACGATCCCGGGCGGAGGCGTCGATCGGGCAGGGTCGCCGGCGACGACGCGAGTGAGGAGGTCCGACGGAACGGACCCGGTAGACGAGGTCACGGAGGACGGCAAGCACCCAGTGTCCCCAGGAGGGGACGAGGACGACTGAGTTCGAGGACCACCAGCCGGGCAGGGCGGCCCGGTGTTTTCCTATGCTCTACGCCCCCGGAGCCAAGGACGTGCTCCGGGGGGGTTTGTTCGAAGTGCGAGGGCCGGCAGGGAAGACCGGCGTTGTGGTATTCCCGTCCCCGGGGGCACGGACGTTGCCCGGGGATCGTAACCCAAGAGGTTCTACAGCCGACCAGGGACGGTCGGCGTTTCCCTATGCTCTACTCCTCCTGGGCGAAAAGAAGCGCCCGGGAGGGTTTGGTCGCGCAGATCGGGGCCGCACGGACGTCGGCCTACCTTCCCATACCCTATGCCCTTGCCTCTCCGGCGCCATGGACGAGCGCCGGGGGGATTGATCCCCCCTTCCTCGGCTTCCTACCTCCCGGTACGAGTTTTCCCCCGAACGCGACGAACGCCAGGAGGACGAACCCGATGGCACCCAAGAGGGCACCGGGGAACAGTCCGGGTGGGAGATAGTCCATGAGGACCAGGGAATGACCCGCCGGCACGGCAACCAGCCGGAACATGGCGTCGGCGCGATAGAGCGGCGTCTCGTGTCCGTTCACGCTGCAGCGCCAGCCCGGCGCCCACGTCTCGGCCACGACGAGGTACGCGGGACCGGAACTCTCGACCGCGAGTTCCAGGTCGTTCGGACCTTGTCGGAGCAGACGGACCGTGCCCACGAGCTCGTTGGTGGTAGCCGGGAGTGCAGGGACGTCGGTCTCGACGACGGCCGACCGGCGGGGATCCACGGCGGTGCCTCGCAGGAGTACCAGGGCTTCCTGGGTCGAGGGCGCCTGGATGAGCTCGCGCACCAAGCGGGTCCGCGGCAGGGTGAGACGATTGCGATAGAGCCACACCCGGCCGTTGTGTGCCACGAGCTCGAGCGTGGCATGGTCGAGCGGTTGGGGCAGGAAGAGCCACGCCGCTCCGAACCGGGCCAACAGCAAGGGAGTCAAATCCGCGAGGGTCGCTTCCTGCCAGCGCGGAAGGGGTTCCCCATAGCCCTGCACGGAAGCGAGCCCGAAGCTCATGGCCAGATCCCTATCCGGCGGCAGGTCCGAGAAGAGAGCGATGAGGGCCGCAGGTGTGTGGTCCTCCATTTCCTCGGGCCGGACCCAGAAGCCGGGGGCATAGTACCTCGGGGGGAAACCCGCGCTATCGGGCTCGCTGCTCCGGAGCAGGGGGAGTTGCCAAGGCTGGAACTCGTTGACAGAACTCGGGACTTGGGAGGAGAGGAGGGTCGTGGTCACGAGAGCCTCGAGCAGGGCGAGGCCCAGCAGGGGGAGACGCCATTTCGCCAAGGGTCTCCCGGGCGAGAGGAGTTGATCCAGCCAGAGAGCCCCGACGAGCAGGAGGGCCATAGTGGTAAGGAGCAGGAAGCGGCCCGGCGCCCGAAGGCTGGAGAGCACGGGCAGCGCCTGGCAGAGAGCGTAGGTCCCGGGCAGGTCGAGGGCCAAGTAAAGCCCGGCGACGGCGAGGACCGTCAGCCCGAGCGTGCGGCGATGCAGGAGCGTATGGCGAGACGATCCGAGAGATAGTGACCGGAGCAGACCGAAACCGG
>Ga0156395_1315_pt1 | contig 27257 bp, 20 predicted proteins | sample RifOxyA3_FD_108039 | JGI IMG/M metagenome (GOLD analysis project Ga0156395, IMG submission 108039) | Deltaproteobacteria bacterium RIFOXYA12_FULL_61_11 | reverse complement strand
AATTGGTTGGGAAGGATCGAGTAAGGTCCCCATTGTATGAAGGATACGGGCACACAAACCTACAGGATCGACGAGGTGGACCAGGGCCAAGGGGTGTGCAACAGGGGGACCGAAGCGAGATTCGAAGCAGGGCAGAGCCGCGGTTGATGAGCTCGGTGCATGAAGGGTGAGCATCCTTTGCTGTGCGAAGGCGAGGTACGTGGTGCACGAGGCGATAGCCTCGGGATCTCCGCCCCATTCGTGGATGTGGTCGAGGAGGTCGGCACCCTTGTCCGCAACAATGTAGGCGATTGGTGCTCCGAGAGGCCCACAACAGCGCACTGTTGTCTCTGGAATGTTCAACAGGAGGTTCATACGAGAGAGGTCGCGTCGCACCCCGAGGTCGTGCCGATGGTAGAGTTCGAGAAGGGGTTCCCGATCTATGGGTTCAGGGGAGCGCCAACCAATGGGTTTTTGGGCGTATACCGGTGGTCTGATCTGGTAGAGCAGCTCGGTGCCGGCCGGATGATATCCGAGGCGATGGTAAAAGTCGAATTTCTCGGACCATAACAGCAGGAGGTCGATTCCTGCCCTGACGGCTTCTCTTCGCAAGGCGGTAAGTATCGAACTTGAAAGGCCCAAGCCTCGGTATTGGTCTGCAGTGGCCACTGCACCGATATTCCCCAGGACGAGATCCATAGGACCGCACGCAAGTTGTACTACCTGCATACCTGCGTGAGCAACGATGTGTTCTTCATCGGTACAAACCCATAACCAAGCACGATTCCCGGGGTGGATCATGGTGGGATAGTCGAGGCCGTAACGTCCGGCCGATGAGGTCGGGAAGATCGTGCCGAGGAATTGTTCGAGTTCTTCAAACTCTGAGAAGATAAGGGGCCTGGGGCCTTCGGTTGGGGGGCGATCGGAAGGGAGGTGGGACATGTTCATGCCTGCACCAGGAGATGGAAGAGGAGTCCAATGGGGGGACCGATGATCGCGGAGAGCACGCCGAGATGGAAGAACCCGTCCAGCAGCAGAATGCCCAGCAGGATGATGGGACCACGTTCGGAGAAGCGGTCGAAGGTATTTCGCTGTCGTGCCGGGAGGAAGCCTCGCAGGACATGGGAGCCATCCAGCGGAAAGAGCGGGAGGAGGTTGAAGAAGGCCAGGACTAGGTTCATTTTTATGGCAATGACCAGGAAGGGAATCAGCCCTTCGAGGAAGAACTCTGGCACCTGTTCGTACTGGGCCAGCACCAGACGCAGTAATAGGCCCAGACAAGCGGCTGAGAGCAGGTTCGAGAGCGGTCCGGCGAAGGACACGAGGACATCGTCCCAACGCGGGTTGCGGAAGTTCCTTGGGTTGACGGGGACCGGTTTGCCCCAACCGAAGGTGCCGAGAACGAGGCAGATAGTTCCGATAGGGTCCAGGTGTACCAGGGGGTTGAGCGATACCCGGCCCAAGTGCCGAGCAGTATCATCGCCGCGAAGTGAGGCGGTGTAAGCATGAGCGAATTCGTGAATGGTTATGGCGAAGGCCAAGGCAGGTAGACGCAGCAACAAATCCGAGATATTGGTGGTGAACACTGCTGGAAGAACCCTCCATGTGCAGGGAGCGCTTGCTCGTGCGCCCGGGTGCGAGTACCATTGTCGCCGCGTGCAGGTGGAGCAATGCAGCTCCAGCTTTGCAAATGACCGGGGTGGTGTCAACCTCCTATGAGTTCAGGGGTATTCTGTCAACTCGCGCTCCTCCTCCTCGGACTGTTCATAGCCGACGAAGGATATCCCTATACCTTGCGTCGTGGGCTCGATGGAACTACTTGGCATGTTCCAATGGGAAACGGTGCCACACCACTCCTTCTTGCGCTCGACCCCGAAACCTGGACTCCTCCTCCCTGTCTCTCAGACGATTCTTTCTTCCCTCATTCTTTCCCAGATTTGGTTACCGAAGCCCTGGCTCGCTGGTCAGGAGTCTCGGGATCCTCGTTACGCCTGAACCTGGGTGGGCCAGTTCCCGAGAGCCTGCTGGATGGTGATGCCAATAGCATGGATCTCGATGTGCCTTCGAGTGGTGCCGGCACCTATGGTATCTATCTCGACAGTGAACCGGGCTCACCTCTGCTGGCGAGATACGGACTGGACCCTGAAGCCGTTTTGGCAGCGACATTCCTGGTCACAGATGCTACGGCAGCCATCCTCGACGGGGACATCATCCTCAGGCCGGTCGAAGATTGCGAAGGCAGCGATCTTCTCGGTACGCTTCTCCACGAACTTGGACACCTCGTTGGCCTCGAACACAGTTCGCTGCAATATACCCTGGGGGGAGAACGCCTCGAAAGTGGAAATCGTCTGCCGACCATGTCGCCTTTCGCAGGGGAGGTGTCGGGTGACGATCGTTTCGCCCGTACGTTGGCCGAGGACGATATCTTGGCGCTCCTAGCGCTGTATCCTTCGGAACAGGATCCGGGGCTGGTGATCGAGGGAGAGGTAGCCGTGGCAGACCCAAGCGGGGATCTGGGGATCGAGGTCACCCTGTACGAACAATCGAGCGGGTTGCCGTTGGTCGCGACGCTCAGCGGGGAACTACCTGGTGCTCCGGGACTGTTCCGCCTGCACCATGTACCCGCTGGTTCTTACCTGGTTGCGGTTCGAGCGTTACCCGAGGAAGAAGTTCTCTTCGCGCCATTCTCCTGGTTCAATCCGCGGCGTTTCGAGCGGGACTTGGCGGTCATTCAGGCGCAGTTCTATCCAGGGGTCTGCAACCCCGCGCTTGCCGAAGCAGTTGTACCCGGGCCGGATCCCTTGTGGTTGACCTTCCAGCCAACCAAGCTGCCCACTTTTTCCTTGGAGGGACCGGAGGAAGTCACCGCAATGGAATGGAATGAGGTCCGCGTGGAATGGCTGGAGATGCCGGCTACCCAACTCGACTTCCGATGGTTGGTATCGTCGGCAGCGGTACACAACGAGGAAATCCAAGAGGGCGAAGGTCTGGAGTTCTTCGCTCCGGAAGGTCAGACCCCGTTCGAAATCGTACTCGAACTCGACAACGGTTGCGCCACCAGGAGGATAGGTAAGATGGTGAGCGTAGTGCCAACCTTCGAAGAATCGTCGATGCCGTTGGAACCGTTACCTCCCACCGAGATGGAGCTTTCCTCGGACGAGCTTGAACCCGAAGCTGCACCTGGGGAGGATACCTCGGCACCATTGCCACCGCCCAGCGGGCAACCAGAGATCGACGAACAGGTGTCCTCCGGGCTTCAGGATACTTCCTCGGGACAGACTATGATCCCGGAAAAGCCGGAAGAAGCACTGCGTGCAGATCCCTTGGACAGTGAAGGGGGGGGCGTTAGTACCGAGGAGTATCCTGGTGGGAGCGACATTTGGGAAGAGAGGAACGAAGAGTTAGCCGGGGCTGAGGTGACACCTGAACAGGAGGCCTCGAACTCGGGTTGTCTCTTGGTCGGACCACGACGGCAATCCGCCGGTCTCATGGCCTTGGGATTGGGTTTGATGCTGGGGTGGTGGCAGCGCCGATGCTCGGCTGGGGGGGTTATTGCTGGGTTTCGATCAGGCCGTAGACCCCATATTCCTTCTTATAGAGTACGTTGAGGGTGTCGGATACCGGGTTGTTGAAGACCGCAATGGAATGCTCGTCCTGTTCGATCTGATCAATGGCCTCGTCGACTGTGCAGCTTTTGACCACATAACTGCGATTGAGTTTGACCACGGCTTTCTTTTCGATCTCGTTCTTCTCCTTGGCCGAGAGGCGATAGCGCGGTTCGAGCAAGTCCAAATCCTGTGCTAGTTTGCGCAGAATGAAAAGGAGCTTGGTCTTCTCTTCGTTGAAGAGTAGGAAGTCGACATGAGACTCCTCCAGATGTTCCTTGGCTTCGATCAGTGACATGATCTTGTAAAGATAGTCTTCGTTCTTGATAACCCGGGGTTCTGCCTCTTTCTTGGTCTTTTTGAAGCGAATCTGGGAAGGGGCATCTTCGTTGAGGATGAGGGTACTGAATTCCGAAGCGCTGCTGGCTTCGCGGTGCTTCACATCCTTGAGCTTGTCCTTCTGTTTCTTCAAGCGACGCTCGACGCTGTCCAGGACCATGTCCAAGGCGCTGTACATATCCTCACTGCTCTCGCTGACCTGGAAGTGGAAACCCTTGGCCGACAGAGTCACGTCGACAATGTGGTTGATCTTCTCCTTGACTAGCACGACTTGAACGTCGAGGGGTTTGTTGAAATATTTCTGTATTTTTTTGAACTTGTCCTGGATGAATTGCTTGAGGGAATCCGAGGATTCGAAATTCTTGAACGTTATGTTGAGGTTCATGGCATCTCCCTGGTCAGGGTTGAAGAATACACATGAGGGGCTTGCAGGCGACGCAGAACGGCGGATCGCTCGATGAAGAGCGGCCGTGCGGCGCAATGGTCGGCCATCCTCGGGTCCTCGGTCATGGTGGTCAGAACAGTTTCCTACGTTTACTCGAAGGCAGGATGCTCAGCATCTCACGGTACTTGGCCACGGTACGACGAGCGATGTCGATGTTGCCGTCCTTGAGGATGTCGACGATCTGCTGGTCGCTGTAGGGATTGGTCGGGTTTTCGTTGCCGACAATCTGCTTGATCTTGCTCTTGACGGATTCCGAGGCGACGCTGTCGCCCTCGAACCGTTTGATGCTGCTGTTGAAGAAGTATTTCAACTCGAATATCCCCTGGGGGGTATGGATGAACTTATTGTTGGTGACCCGGCTGACCGTGGATTCGTGCATCTCGATATCATCTGCAATATCTTTGAGAATCATTGGCTTGAGCGCGGCAACGCCGCGTTCCAAGAAGTCGCGTTGGTGTTTGACGATGCTGTCCGAAACCTTGTAGATGGTGCGTTGGCGTTGGTGGATGGAGCGGATCAACCATACCGCTGAGCGCAGCTTGTCCTGGATGTATTCTTTGGCATCTCCCTTGGATTTCTCACTGTTCAGGGTATTGCGGTAGTAATTGCTGACCTTCAGTTTTGGCAAGCCGTCCTCGTTGAGCACGATGACGTATTCACCGGAAATCTTGTACACGTAGATGTCAGGAGTAATGTACTGGGGACTGTGCTCGGTATAGTAGCGCCCCGGCTTGGGGTCGAGGTCGGAGATGAACTTGACAGCTTCGATCACCTCGTCGAAGCTTGCTCCAGTTTCGCGTTGGATGAGCTTGTAGTTCTTCTTCTCGAGGTTGTGCAGGTGATCGCGGATGATCACCCTCACGAGGGCATGTTCGGTCAATTCCATGGTCTGGAGGAGTAGACATTCGCAGAGGTCCCGAGCAGCCACCCCGTGGGGATCGAATTCCTGTACTTTCTTGAGGACACGTTCGACCTCATCTACAGGAATATCGTTCTTAAGTCCTATTTCTTCGGTGGTGGCCCGCAAGTACCCGTTGTCATCAATGTTGCCGATGAGCAGGCGGCCGATGATCTGATCTTTCTCGCTCAGCGCGGACATACCCAATTGCCATTCGAGGTGGTCGATCAGGTTGGTGCCTTTGGTCAGGAAGTTCTCGTAGGAAGGGAGTTCCTCGTTGTTGACCGGAGCGTGAATAGGGGTCGAGGAGGAGTAATTGGCCAGATACTCTTCCCAGTCGAGTTCACCCTCACCCTTGCCCTGGACCTCTTCGATCTTATCGTGTTCCTTGGCGGTAGGCTCGGCTTCTTGCAATTCTTCTTCGGTGAAGTCCGGGCCTTCTTCGAGAATGGGATTTTCGGACATCTCCTGGCGGAGGACATTGGCGAGTTCGAGCCGGTTGAGCTGCAAGAGCTTGATCGCTTGTTGCAGCTGCGGCGTCATGACCAGGGATTGGGTCAGCTTGAGTTGTTGCTTGAGATCGAGCGCCATAATTACCGTTCTCGGAGCAGTTGCTGGGTGCAGGGATTTCGACCCGCCTTGGACGATCACTATAGCACCGCCCAGAAGTTCTTGTAAAGGACACCGGAAGGGCAATCGTAACCCTTCATAAGAGTCAGGAAGCAGTCCAGTCTTGGGTGGATAGCCCCTGGTGTGATATTCACCTCGACGGGGTGGCACCGACGGGGGACCCCCACCACGCGCAAGGATGAGCATGGTGGGGGTGAGAGGTGACAGGACCCCTCGAAACCAACCCAAGATTGAATTGATCATTGTTCACAGCCTTTTTACTGAAGCCATATGGGCAATCAGAATTTCAGGGCAAGGACGAAAATAGGTAATGGAGTCGTCGTAGTTAAGATTCTCTATTTTCGTCAAAGGCTGTAATTGTATGAAAATGTTTGATGTCTGTCAGTTCATTGTTCCTACTTGGCAAAGAAAGTCCCGTGGGATAGGTTCTCAGGAGTGTAAGGTTATGCATTGACAATTCTGGCGTAGACGGTCGAGGTCGAGGATGAGGATCGCCTGCATCGCGGTGTGCGATGCCTACCTCAACAGCGTACTGCTCGAGACCCTACTCGAACGCAGCGCAATCTGGTCGGAGAAGGGTGTCGAGGTTCGCACTATTCTTATTTCCCCTCGCCGTCCGCGAAGACGAGCAGTCAGAGAACAGCATATCCAAATCTGCCACGTCCCGGCTCTCGCCCATCATCGTTGGCTTCCAGAATCCCTTGTTGTTGCGGCGAATGCCGCACTGTGCTCCGGACCGCTCAGGAAGATGCTCGACCAGCTTGAGCCCGACCTCGTCTATGTCCGACGTTCGCGTTATTTTCCGCGGGATGGAATCCCTTTCCAAGGTTATCCTTTGGTCGTCGAAGCTGCTTCGGACACCTTGGGTTTACTTTCGGTCACCGGGCAGGCCACCTGGACGACGAGGGGGCGGTTCCTCATGCCGAATACGAGCATTCGACCCGCAGGATTGATCTGTGATACTCGAGATGCCTCCGAGCGGTTGCGGTCTTGGTGTGCCAATTCCGAGGTGATCGCCGCGGGGCGGCAATTCAGGGGAGCGGTGCCCCGGTTAGCGGTCCCCAAACGCTATGGTCCAGGGATCCTGTATGTTGCCTCACGCCATGATCGGGAGGATGATGTCGAAGATCTGCTCGGTCTCGCGAGTCGGCGCCGGGACTGGAGCATGTATCTTGCGGGAGATCTCCGCCGCTACAAGGGCAAGCGACTACCGGGCAATGTTGTTCCTTACGGGGTGGTGAGCCTCGAGTTCCTGCGCACGCTCTATCCGAAATGCGACTGTGCATTAGCCCCCCTAGCTCTGCGCAGGAATGGTCTCGAGGATGCAGCACCTCTCCTGACCCGGGAATTCTTGGCTTATGGGCTCCCCGTCATTGCCTGTTACCGAGATATGGACCTTCGGGGCAGGCTGTTTTCCTTGTCGCTTGGCACACATCCTCGAGGCTTGCGCCATAATATTGAAGCAATAGAGGTTTTTCTCCGCCGGTGGCAAGAGAAGCGAGTTTCTGCCGTTGATTTGGAACATCTCGATCCGCGTCCAAGAGAATGCAAGCGTTTGGCTTTTTTCAGGAAAGTCTTGGAATCCCAACTCTGAATTCGAGAAGAGAGATCCTAAGTCTCTCACTCTGCGAGGTTGAGCAGAAACCGAGGTGTAACCAACCGAGGTTGTGCGGTAATGGAATGCATGACTCTCGAGCGTTGGTATGGTAGCAAGAGCATGGCTACTGTGTAGTAACACATTGAAGAGTTGAAGAGAGGTGAAGATGGAGAGCAAGGTTTCCCAGTGGATACGACAGGTTGTTGCTTGTGGATTAATCCATGGGATTGGCGTGTTCGGAGTATTGAGCTCGCACCCCGCCGGGGCAGAAATCATTGAGATCGCATCCATGACTGCACTCGAACAGCGTCTGCAACCTGAGGACCTGGTAATTTTCGATCTCGATAATACCGTGATGCGCGCTGGCCAAATGCTCGGTTCGACGATGTGGTTCTCTTCCATGGTCGAGTCGTCGAAGCGGCCTGAACTCAGTGATGCTGCTGCTTTTCAGGTCGCGGTCGACAAATGGATAGAGGTCCAGGCCTATTGCTCCATGGTCCCAGTTGAGGGAAAGACGCCCGAGATCATTGCTGCATTGCAACAAGCAGGACGCAAGGTGATGGCTTTGACTTCGCGTAATGTCCACACTCGCGAAAACACAGTACGTCAATTGGATGGTATGGGGGTGAACTTCTCTCGAGGTGGGTTATTCCCCAAGGATGGAGAGAGCCTGGCTGTCGCGCACCCTTCCCAGTATTATCGGGGAATTGTATTCTGTGGGGACAACGAGAAGGGTGCTGTTCTGGAAGCTTTTATGAGGTTGGCCACGTTGGCGCCGAAGCGCGTGGTCATGGTCGATGACCGTCGGCACAACCTCGAGAGTGTCGAGAAATTCCTGGCTGGCAAGCGGAGCTTCCTCGGATTGAGGTACTCTGCTTGTGACGTCTGGGAGAAAACCTACGATGCCCAGGTTGCTGACCTCCAACTTGCGCTGATGGGCGGGATACTATCCGATCGTCTGACCCGTTTATTGTTGGGCCAGGGGGTTACCCCGAATAATCCTCGTTGAACTCTCGTCAAGGGCATTGGTCCGGGGGGATCCAGGGGGGATTTCGACCTCAGGGACCCAAGTTTTTTTCTTCCGGTCGTAGTCCTTGGGGGTTTTCATCGGACGCCCGGGTGGGGCGATGGGGATTCGTTGTTTGATGATTCTTTTCTGTTTTCCGGACATTGTTCTGGGGGTGAGATCACCCACAAGCCTTTGATACGTCAATCTCAATGGGTGGTCGGGAGGACCTCGGCGAGGTCGCTCTTCGAGGCGGCCAGGGAGGAGGGCACGGTCAGATCGAAATTCTTGAGCAACTCTTCACGACCTGTGAAATCAAGGGCGTGAGCCATGACCTCATCCATGTGATCGACGAAGACGAGTTGCAGACCCGAGATAATCGGTTTTGGTATCTCTTTGATATCTTTTCTGTTGTCTTTAGGTACGCAGACGCTTTTCATGCGTGCCCGTTGCGCCGCCATGAGCTTTTCCTTGAGACCACCGATCGGTAGGACCCGACCGCGCAGGGTGATCTCTCCGGTCATGGCTACGGTTTTCCGCACCGGAATCTTCGTCAGTGCGGAGATCAACGAGGTGGCCATGGTGATGCCGGCCGAGGGACCATCCTTGGGAATGGCGCCCTCGGGCACGTGGATGTGCAGATCCAGATTCTGGTAGAAATCGTCGGGTAGGCCGAGTTGTTTCGATCGAGTACGTACGTAGCTCATTGCAGCCTGGGCGGATTCCTGCATGACGTCGCCGAGTTTTCCGGTGATGGTCAATTTCCCTTTACCGGGCATGATCGAGACCTCGGTGACCAGGAGTTCTCCTCCGACCTCGGTCCAGGCCAATCCGTTGGTGAGGCCGATCTCGTCCTGTTCCTCGGGTTTGCTGTAGCGATAACGGGGGATACCGAGGTATTTCTGGATGCGTTGAGTAGTGACATCAATGTGGTGATCACGGCCGTATTTGACGATCTCTTTGGCAACTTTGCGGCAGATTGCGGCGATCTCGCGTTCGAGACTGCGTACCCCGGATTCTCGAGTATAACGGCGAACGATCGAGGTGATAGCGTTGTCGGTGAAAGAAATGTTCTTCTCGTAGAGACCGTTTTCGGCGTATTCCTTGCGCAGCAAGTGACGTTTGGCGATGTGCAGCTTCTCGATCTCGGTGTAGCCGGCGATCGGGATGATTTCCATGCGGTCGTGCAAGGGTCTTGGAATGTTATGCAGGTTATTGGCAGTGGTGATGAACATCACCTTGGAGAGGTCGTAATCGAGATCAAGATAGTGGTCGTTGAAGGTGTGGTTCTGTTCTGGATCGAGCACCTCGAGCAGGGCGGAGGAGGGATCGCCGCGGAAGTCCATACTCATCTTGTCGACTTCGTCGAGGAGGAACACGGGGTTGTCCGTGCCGGCCTTTTTCAGGCTCTGGATGATTTTGCCGGGCATGGCGCCGATGTAGGTGCGGCGGTGTCCGCGAATTTCTGCTTCATCGCGTACGCCTCCCAAGCTGATGCGCACGAACTTCCGGCCCATAGCCCTGGCGATGGAGTGCCCCAGAGAGGTCTTGCCCACCCCGGGTGGTCCTGCGAAACAGAGTATCGGGCCCTTGATCTGATCGACGAGGGCTTGTACTGCCAAGTATTCGAGGATGCGTTCTTTGACCTGCTTCAGACCATAATGATCCTCATTGAGGATGGTTTCAGCTTCGTTGATGTCCAGCTTGTCCTCGGTGCATTCGTTCCACGGCAGCGAGAGGATCCAGTCGATGTAATTGCGTACGACCGTTGCTTCAGCCGACATGGGCATCATCATCTTGAGCTTTTTTAGCTCTTTCCCTACCTTCTGGTCGGCTTCCTTCGAGAGCGCCTTTTGCTTAATACGCTCTTCGAGTTCCTGCAGTTCACTCTTGACCTCATCCTTGTCGCCGAGTTCCTTCTGGATCGCTTGCATCTGCTCATTGAGATAGAACTCTTTCTGAGTCTTCTCCATCTGCTTCTTGACCCGGGATTTGATCTTCTTCTCCACCTGGAGGATCTCGATCTCTCCCTGCATGATGGCGTTGAGTTTCTGCAGCCGGTCGTGAGGTGAGGCGATTTCGAGGATTTCCTGCTTATCCTCGATCTTCTTCAAGCTGAGGTGAGCAACAATGGTATCCGCCAACCGCGAAGGATCGTCGATGGTGGTCACCGACATGAGCATCTCGGGCGGGATCTTGTTGTTGAGTTTGACGTAGGACTCGAAGATCGAGTGGGTCTCGCGCATGACGCTCTCGACGTCCACTCCTTCGTCCCGGATCTGGGGGTATTCTTCAATTTCCACATGGAAGAAGCGTTCGTTGGGGAGATAGTCGAGAACTCGGGCGCGGCGTTTTCCCTCGATCAAGACTTTCACCGTGTTGTCCGGGAGCCGAAGGAGTTGAATGATGGTGCCGAGCGTCCCGACCCGGTAAATATCCTCTGGCTCAGGGTCGTTGACCTTGGCCTTCTTCTGGGCCACCAAGAGGATGTCCTTCTCGGAGTTCATAGCCTCCTCGATGGCGGCGATGGAGCGATCGCGACCGACGAACAGCGGCACGACCATGTAAGGGAAAATGATGATATCGCGCAGGGGCAATAACGGGACCTCGCGGTGTTGCCCGCTCTTGCGGTCGTCGTCTGCTTTGAAAATCATGGATTACCTCAATTCTTCTTGGCCGTGGTGCTGACCTTCAGGCCTGGATCGTTCTTGTAGACGAGAAACGGTTCGCTCCCGTTGAGAATGACATCCTCGTTGATGATGCATTCTCGTACATCGTCCATGGAAGGGACATTGAACATGACGTCGAGCATGGCCCGTTCGAGGATGGAGCGGAGCCCACGGGCGCCAGCTTTGCGCTTGAGCGCTTCTTTCGCGACGATGGTCAGGCATTTTTCGGTGAACTTGAGCTGGACGTTCTCCAATCCCATGAGTTTCTGATATTGTTTGACCAAGGCGTTCTTGGGTTTGGTCAAAATCTCGACCAGGGCTTGCTCGCCGAGTTCGTGCAAGGTCGCGATCACGGGCACTCGGCCGATGAATTCCGGGATCATCCCGAACTTGAGCAAGTCCTCGGGTTCGGTCTGGGATAGGAGTGCATCGCGGTCCTTGGCCGCGGACTTGACGGTCGTGGCGCCGAAACCAATGGTCTTTTCGCCGATCCTCCGGGCGATGATGTCCTCGATACCCACGAAGGCTCCACCGCAGATGAAGAGGATGTCGGTGGTGTCAACCTTGATGAATTCCTGTTGGGGATGTTTGCGTCCCCCTTTGGGTGGGACGTTTGCCACGGTGCCCTCGATGATCTTGAGCAGGGCTTGTTGCACTCCTTCTCCGGAGACGTCACGGGTGATCGAGGGGCTGTCGCCCTTGCGAGCGATCTTGTCGATCTCGTCTATATAAATGATACCTTTCTTTGCACGTTCGAGGTCGTACTCGGCGGCTTGGAGCAAATTGACCAGAATGTTCTCAACATCTTCACCGACATAGCCTGCTTCGGTCAAATTAGTGGCATCGGCGATGGTGAAGGGAACGTTGAGTAGCCGGGCGAGGGTCCTGGCGAGCAGGGTCTTCCCGGTGCCGGTGGGACCGAGCAACAAGATGTTGCTCTTCTGAATTTCGATATCATCCTTGCCGTGACGCTGTTCGATGCGTTTATAGTGATTGTAGACCTGGACCGAGAGGACCTTCTTGGCGAAGTCCTGTTCGATCACGAAGTCGTCCAGTATAGCCTTGATTTCTTGCGGCGTAGGCAATTTGCCGCTCGTCATCGTGGCTTCTTCCTTCTCGTACTCTTCGGCGATGATCTCGTTGCAAAGCTCCACGCACTCATCGCAGATGTAGACGGTCGGACCGGCGATCAACCTCCTGATCTCCTTCTGACTCTTGCCGCAGAAGGAGCAGCACAGCTCGTTCTTCGTGCTGCTCTTTCTGGTCATACCGTCCCGCCTTTGCTCGGCGTGAAGACCTTGTCAATCAAGCCATAGGCCAGGGCTTCTTCGGAGGTCATGTAATAATCGCGATCCGTGTCTTGCTGCACCCGCTCGAGGGGTTGACCGCTGTGTCGGCTGAGAATCTCATTGAGCAGTTGTTTGGTCTTGACGATCTCGCGGGCTGCGATCTCGATGTCACTCGCTTGTCCCGAAACCCCGCCGAGGGGTTGGTGAATCATGATCTTGGAATTAGGCAGGGCATAGCGTTTCCCCTTTGCGCCTGCGGTGAGCAAGATCGCACCCATGCTTGCTGCCAAACCGATGCAATAGGTGACCACATCGGGTTTGATGTACTGCATGGTGTCGTAGATGGCCATCCCGGCGCTGACGGAGCCACCTGGCGAGTTCAGGTACACGTGAACGTCCTTCTCCGCATCCTCTGCTTGGAGAAAGAGGAGTTGGGCCACGACGACGTTGGCGACGTTCTCGTCGATGGCCGTACCGAGGAAGATGATACGGTCTTTGAGCAGGCGGGAGAAGATGTCGTAGGACCTCTCACCGCGGTGGGTCTGTTCGATGACATAAGGTATGAGGCTCATGGTGTCTCCAAGACCGGATGAGGGGTTACTCTGCCGCGGGTTGCTCAGCGGCGGTCTTCCCTGTGGCGCGTTCGACCAGCCACAACAAGGTTTTATCAAGCGTGAGCTGGTGTTTCAGCATTTCCCGGTTCTCGTCTTTGCTGTAATGATTCAGGATCTCCCGTTTGAGGGCCGGATGTTCCTGGTAGGACTTGGTGATCCGTTCGTCGATCTCGTCGTCGCCGACCTCAACCTTCTCTTTTTCGGCGATGGTGTCGAGGATGAGCATGGACTTGACCGCGGTCACGGCCTGATCGTGGTATTCGCTCTCCAGTTTCCGCAGGTCCTCGAGGCTCGGTTCTTTACTGAAGCCTCCGAACTGGTACCGCATCAAGGTATCTTTGATCATCTTGCGCAATTGGTAATCGACCAGGGATTTGGGCACGCCGAAATCGTTCCGGGAGAGCAAGGTCTCGACGATCTGGTCTCCGAGTTTCTGTTGTACCGCGGTTTCTTTGCTCTGGTGGAGGGTTGCGGTGATCTTCTCGCGCAGCTCTGCCAGGCTCTCGATGTCGCCGAGGCTGCGGGCGAACTCGTCGTCGAGTGCAGGGATTTCCTTGGTCTTGATGGTCAGCAACCTGGCGTTTCCCTCGATGGACTTACCCGCGATCCCTTTATCGAAGAAGGTATCAGGAACGTTCAAGGTGAAGGTCCTTTCCTCACCCTTGATCAAACCGGTCAAGAAAGTATCGAGCCCGGGTACGAAGAGATCCTTGCCCAATTCGAGCACTTGGTCCTTGGACGAGTACTTCTCGAGAGTGATTCCGTCTAGGGAGAGAGAGAGGTCGACGTGGAGGAAATCCCCTGCCGTGGTGGGGCGTTCCTCGGGGACCTCATGGAGAATCGAACGCATTTCTTGCAATTTCCGTAATTCGGTCTCGACCTCGTCTTCCTCGATGATGACCGCTTCCTTCGTCAGTGAAAAGCTCGAGTAATCGCCGAGTTCGATGACGGGTTTGACTTCGAACGTCGCGGAGAAAGTGAAGTTCTCGTCGTTGTCGAGGACTTGCTCGACAATTTCCGGGATGGAGACCGGCTGGAGTTTCTCGTCCTCGAGCACTTTAGGAAGATATTCTTTCAGGAGATTGGTTTCCACCATGCGGTTGACGTCTTTACGGAACATGGTCAAAACCAATTCGCGAGGGATCTTACCCTTGCGGAAGCCCTTGATGTCGGTGTTCTTACGGAATTCGGCAACGGATTTGTCGGTCTCTTCGCGGACCACCTCTTGCGGGATGGACACATTCAGCTTGCGCTCATAATTGGACAGTTCTTGGATCTCGACCTTCATGGCGACTCCCTCGCGCTCGATACCTTCAGCAGTTCGCTGGCGCAGAGGCACCGGCCAGCCGGGTAGTTATACCTCATCTCGGACCGTTGTCAACGCGTATCCCCTCCTCGGTCAGGGGGAGGAAGGTTCCCCCAAGTTGGGATTCCGATCGCCGCGCTCGAACCGACTCCTTACTTTTCATCGACGAGAACCTCGCGGCGGGGATTCTACCTCGCAGTGTGCCGAATATTTCTTTTCGATTGTACAAGGAAAAGGCTTATTGTGATGAAATGGCAGCATATTTCGAGAGTAACTGAATGCGAGAGGGGGGATTTGAACCCCCACGGTTGCCCGCTGGATCCTAAATCCAGTGCGTCTACCAATTCCGCCACTCTCACGCGGCAAAAAAAGAGAATGACCCGTCAGGGAATCGAACCCTAAACCTACTGATTAAGAGTCAGTTGCTCTGCCAATTGAGCTAACGGGCCAATCACTTCCGGGTTGGTACCATGGTGCCCATGATCTGTCAAGCCAAAGGTTTTCCACGTCCCGGATACCTTAAAGGTGAGTGAGGGGATTCGAACCCCCGACACTCGGAGCCACAGTCCGATGCTCTACCTATCTGAGCTACACTCACCGTCTCACACGCCTGAGAGGAATCGAACCTCCGACCTACGGATTAGAAGTCCGTTGCTCTATCCTACTGAGCTACAGGCGTACGATTGCCTCCTCAGCGCGCCCCATCCATATGCCAGTAAAACCCGGGTTGTCAAGCCGAATTCCTGCGTCGTTTGGGGAACTCGTGGCTGGTGAAGCGCAGCCAGGGAATGCGCAGGACCGCCTCGGCGACGATGGAGTGGTCCATTTTTGACATCCCGACCCGCCGGTCGTGAAACGTGATGGGGATTTCCCGCAATCTGAAGCCGCCCTGACGGGCACGAATGCTCAGTTCGATCTGGAAGGCATACCCATTGGAACGGAGGCGGTGGAGCCCGATCCCCTCGAGAACTTCTCGACGGTGGACCTTGAAACCCGAGGTCAGATCTCGGAGACCGATGGAGGGGAAAAAGAGGGTGCCGTAGAGACTGCCAGAACGGCTGATCAGTCGACGGCCGAGGTTCCAGTTGCGGGTTTCGCCTCCGGGACAATACCGGGAACCAATGGCGGTGTCACAGTGGTTGATGGCCTCGAGCAAGCGTGGGAGGTCTGCAGGGTCGTGGGAGAAGTCGGCATCCATTTGGGCGATCAGGGTGTAGCCTTGTTCCAGGGCCCAGGTGAAACCGATGACATAGGCAGATCCTAGTCCGAGCTTTCCCTTTCGCCTGAGGAGATGTACCTGAGGAGATCGTTGGGCCAAGCTCTCGATGAGGTCGCCGGTGCCGTCGGGGGAAGCATCGTCGACCACCAGCAGTGAAGCGCCTGGGCAATAGGTTTCAAGGGCAGCTACCAAGGGGAGGATCGTCGTCGCTTCGTTGTAGGTCGGTATGACGATCACGAGATGAGAACAGGACATCCGGGCTCCTCTCGGTCAGGTTACTTCGGAGGTGAAGCGCATGACAGGCCCTATCCTCTATAGTAGAATGCACGACACCGGTCAACGGTAGGGGGATGTGGAGAAGAGGTGGTCGAGGCAAGGTCGGAGACACTTGGACGACGGCGATTACGCCGAGCCAGACGGCTGGTGTTCGCACAAGACCTGTTCGAGGTCACGGTTCGGACCAGTTTGTGGTTCTTCGGCGTGGTCTGGGTGTTGAGTGCAGCTCTCTTGCCTACCTCGGTACGTATCGCCGATGAGCTGGTAGTTGCCCTCTGGACCGGCAGCGTGGCCCTGATCATACTCCGAACCTTTCGCCAACGCAGTGAGCAGCGAGAATTGCGCTGGCTTGAAGCAAGGAACCCCGAATTTGCAGGGTATCTCGTCAATGCTCATGCCTTCAGTGGTCTCCTCCTCGAGCATGTTCCTGGGTTCTCGAGTACTTTGATCCGTCGGCACCTCGAGGAGACCGATACTCGTCTGGCCAAGGCCCAAGGCTTCCACGGAGTGGCCCGACGCAGGACCTTACGTGCCATTCTAGCCGTGCTGCTCGTGATCGATCTTTTTTATATCAAAGCGTTGGGTACTGCTGTTGTCGAAGGGCGTCCGCTCGGCCGTTCGCCTTTCCTCTTTGCTACTCTGCAACGTCCTGAGGTTGCTCCTCGGGTCCTCGATCTCGACCTCCTCCTCAGTCCCCCCGACTATTCGGGGCTTCCTACGCGAAGGTTATCGAACACGGATGGCAACTTTTCCGCGCTTCGAGGAACGGTGGCGACCTTGCGGGTACACCTCACAGTGGCGGTGGAACATCTTGGTATTGTGTTGCCTGATCAGTTCCTCGATTGCACCAGGACCTCTGAACGAGAGTATGAGATTGCTGTACCGGTCAACACCAGCGGGCCCTACCATTTCCGAACCACCGATGCGGAAGGTGGAGAAACAGTTCTGGATGGGATCAGGAAGATCAACGTGATACCTGATCTGCCACCCTCCGCGAGCATCACCTTCCCGGCAAAGGACCTCGAACTCAAGCGCGGGGACAGCCTCGAGATCGCTTACTCCCTGGAAGACGACTTCCCGTTGCAGCGAGCCTGGCTGGTCCATGGAAAAGTCGGTCAGCAAGATCGGGCGAAACATTCCCTATCGCTCGACGATGTCTCGAATGGCCGTTCGCGGATCGAGGGCCGGACTACCTTGCACCTCCGGGAGCTCGAGTTGGAGGACGGGGATCGCCTTGAATACGCAGTCGAGGTCGAGGACAGAGATGCTCTCTCCGGCCCGAAGACTTCTTCCTCCACCGTCTATACCATTACAGTGGGAACCCTTGACGAGACGATCGAACGTCACCTGGCAGAGCAGCAGCGCTTGCGTGATATGTTGGTCGATCAACTCGGTGGAGCCTTGAACGCTTTGATCGAACCTTCGGCAGTGCTCGGAGCCACCATGCGATCCCAGCTCGAGCGCCTCACCGCGATCGAGCAGGTGCTTCTCGGACTGCTGAGTTCTCAGGCCGAGGACGAGGTTTTTTCGGAGGCCGTCACCGAGGTGTTCGAAACCATGACCGATCGACTGCGGTTGGTGCGCGATCGCCTCTCCTCGCGAATTGAGGCGGGATTGTGGACCGTGGTACGCATGGGGCTCCCGGAGGATATCGGTGAGTATGAGAGGGATATCCTCGCCGTCGAGCAGGTCAGGATCGATGCTGCCGGGGAAAGTGTGCAGGATCTGATCGAGCGGATCCATGCCATGCGAGAGCGTCTCAGTACCTTGGTTCAGCGCTATCGCACAGAACGCAGCAAAGCTTTGTTGGACGAGATCGAACGTTTGATCAAGCAGCTCGTGAGTTCGATGCGCAAGGTGCAGGAGCGTTTTGCCGAGGTGGCTCGGCATGAACGCCTCGACGAACTGATCAATCGTGAGGCCTTGGAACGACATACCAGGGGAGATGACCTGGAAGATCTGCAACGCCGGCTACGTGAGGGCGATGTGGATGGGGCTCTGGAGGCCGCCGATCGCTATTTCGCCGAGCTCTCGACCATGTTGGATGAACTTTCTCAACCCCTTGATGCCGAGGGACAAGAATCATCAGATCGTCTGATCGAACGTTTGGGGCGATTTGCCGAGGAACTTACCGTGCTGTCCAGGGAACAGCGCGAGGTCCATGACGGAACGGAGCGTTTAGCGCAGCTCGACGGGCAAGCCTCCTCGGATCGACTTGCTGAATCGATACAAGAAGCGCTGCTCGCTCTGGGGGAGGCGATCGAGGCCTTTGGAGCAGAACCCCTCGCGCATCGCACCCTCCAGACCCGGCACCGTGAAATGTTCTGGAAGCTACGGCGTGGGCAAGCGCGGATGCAGGAGGTTGTGCGCCGACAAGAGTTGTACCAGATACCTGTTTTGGCCGAACCACTTCTCGTCGAACTCCGTGAGTATGGGACCTGGTTGTCGACGGAAATGGCGAACGTGGCCCAGGCAAGCCAAGCTCAGCATGAAAGCGAGAGGACCCAGGTTCGATTGGCAGCGTTGTTGGCGCTGTTCGAGAAGCAGACCGGCTCTGGGCACGGCTTGTCCGAACAGCGTCGAGTAAAGGAATTCGAAGCGCGTCAGGAGCAATTAGCCGAGGACCATCAGGATTTGGTGACGGGTTTCGAACAAATGGTCGCCGAAGAGCCAGCAGTTGGAGCGTTTCTCGCGCCGGGACCCTCTTCTTGGAGTGGGGATTTCGACCAAGCGCAACGATATTTTGAAGAAGGTCGTCTCGAAGATGCCCTCGTACCGCAGCGTGCCATCCTCGAGAATATCGGCAGTCTGCTTGAAAAGCTCGACCAAGCTAAGAAAGGAGCCAAGGAGAAGCTAGGTCGGGGACAACGGCGCAGGACTTCCATAGGTAAACAAGTCCGCATCCCCGAAAAGACCGAGGACAAGCGTGGTGAGGCCTTACGGAAAGAACTCGCCGACGCCCAGAGAGAGCCGGTACCGGCCCGGTACGAACAACTTATTCGGAAATATTTCGAACGTATTGTGCGTTGAACGAACCTGGGGTGGTCGAGACCGAATCCTATTGCTCCTCCCCTTGCGTCATGCTAACGGTGACGCAGTTCCCATAACAGAGGAGCGTAGACCCATGAATATCGTCGACATCCTCAGAGAACGTGCACGTGGGGGGCAGTATCGAGTAGTGCTGCCCGATGGCGAAGACGAGCGAGCCCAGGCAGCGGCTTCGCGACTAGTCGAGTTGGACCTCGCCTCGGTACTCCTGTTGGGAAGAAGAGAAAAGATGGTTTCAGCCTTCGAGGCCGCTGGCCGGAACCCCAGACTGGAAGTCCTCGATCCTCGAGAGAGTCGCTCTATCGAGCCCTTTGCCGAGAAGTTCGTCGAACTCCGCGCGACTCGCGGCAAGCAGATCACGCTCGAACAGGCGGCCGAGACAATGCGGGATCCATTGCACTATGGAGCCATGCTCTTACGTTTGGGCGAGGTGACCTGTTCGGTAGCGGGTTCGATAAGCTCCACCGCCAACGTGCTCAAAGCGGGGATCGCGGTGCTGGGCACTGCGGCCGGAGTCAAGACGGTTTCCTCGTTCTTTATTGTGGTGCTCAAGGGCAGTACTCCCGAGGAGGTCAAGCTTTTCGCCGATTGCGCGGTCCTGCCTCGCCCTACCGAGGAGCAACTCGCTGACATCGCTATTGCAGCCGCGGACAACCTCAAGGCTCTCTTCGGTCTGGAACCGCGTGTGGCCATGCTCTCTTTCTCAACCCGAGGGAGCGCCGACCACGAGGATGTGCATCGAGTCAAACGGTCCACCACCATGGTGAGAGAACGCCGTCCCGACCTGCTCGTCGATGGTGAACTGCAGTTCGATGCCGCCTTCTTGCCTTCGGTCGCTGCCCGCAAGGCTCCTGATAGTGCAGTAGCGGGTAAGGCAAATGTCTATATCTTCCCCGACCTCGACGCGGGCAATATCGGTTACAAGATCACCGAACGCATTGGCGGGGCTCAGGTGATAGGCCCCATTGTCCAGGGATTGGCAAAGCCATACTATGATCTGTCACGCGGTTGCAGTGTCGAGGACATCGTCAATACCGCGACCATCGGCTGCATCGTTGGGGGAGGCGGACGCGGGTGAGTTCTGACGGTATCACCTCGGGAGGGAGTGCGGCAACGTCCCGCATCCAGTTCGTGAGGGTTACTTCTCCCGATGCTCTGAATACCTGGCTCTTCGAACTCCTTGAGCAGCACTATCGCCAGGGGTTGCGTCAGGTTCTGCTCTGTCGCGACCGTGCCGCCTGTGATCGGTACGATGACTTGCTCTGGACGTTTCGCGAGGAGGTGTTCCTTCCTCATATGGTCGTCGATCCCTCGGACAATCCCGTTGACAACCGGATCCTTCTGACGTCAACTATCGTCGGCGAGGCTTTCGACGTGGCGATCCTCCTGGCCGATCCGGACTACACCGGACTGAGCGGTTGTACCAGGATCTACGAAGTCATCGCTCAGTGGAACGCGGCCCACGTCGAAGAAAAACGTCAGAGGTTCAGGCATTGCCAGGACCTCGGTTGGTCACCGGGTTTCCAGGATTACCGCCATGGAGAACGACAAGACTAGAGATATACGCCGCCGCGAGCAGTTGGCAAGGGTCGAAGAGCAATTCGGTCAGGGTTTTACCAATGAACTGCTCTTGCACTTGGCTTGCCTCGAAAAGGCTTGCGACGATGGTATGGCCTTCGAGGAAGCGCTACGGGAACTTCTCGATTTCATCGGTGAGAAGGTTCCGCATGTGAAGGACCGCTTTCACCTGCTGGCAAAAGAAGCCGGAACCCCGCTCGAACGACTCAAGATCCTTACTTTTATTATCAAATCGTTGAAAAGTGATGTGATCTGAACATGGATGTACAGGCGTTCGCTCTCACCGATCTCGGCAATCACCGAGAGAACAACGAAGATTCCTTCCTGGTGGATGAAACCCTCGGCCTTTTTATCGTCGCTGACGGCATGGGAGGACATGCAGCCGGAGAGGTAGCCAGTCGTCTCGCGGTCAATGTCCTTCACCAGAGGCTCGATCAGGAGAAGGCTCTCTATCAGCGGTATATCGCTGAGCCGGGCATCGAACTCGCCGATCAGATCCAGAAGATCGTCAACAACGCTGTCCAGAGCGCCTGCTCGGCCATCCACCAACAGGCTCAACGTAACCCTGAGCAGGCCGGAATGGGGACAACCGTATCCCTGGTCTTGGTGATAGGCTCTACCGGGTTTGTCGCACATGTCGGAGACAGCAGTATCCACCTCCTGCGAAAGGGAGCCCTGCACAAGGTGACCACGGACCATTCTCTGGTCCAGGAGCGCATCGATCGCGGACTCCTTCGTCGGGAAGACGCGGAAAAGGTTCCCTTCAAAAATGTATTGACCCGAGCGGTCGGCACGCAACCCTATGTCCAGGTCGACACTCTTCCCGTACGCCTTATGCATGGCGATGCAATGGTCCTCTCCTCCGATGGACTGACCAATTACGTCAAAGATGAGGATATGGTCGAGGCTCTAGGGGCCAATCCCGTCGAGAAAGTGCCGCAGTTCTTGGTCGCCTTGGCGAAGAGTCGCGGAGGTGCCGACAACATCACCACCGTGGTTTGTACCTGTACCGACCATCAAGTCCCCGAGGAAGACACGTCGGTCGATTCCATGATCGGCGTACTCAAGGAGATCCCTCTTTTTCAATACATGGAATACAAAGAGTTATTGCGTTTGATGAGTCTGGTCACCAACCGCAGTTATCGCAAGGGGGTCTACGTTATCCGTGAGGGTACGTCCGGAGAGGAGCTGTTCATGATCCTCTCGGGCAAGGTCGGTATCGTCAAGAAGGAGCAACAGATCGATATCCTCGGGAAGGGCGATCATTTTGGAGAAATGACCCTCATCGACAGCAATCCACGTTCTGCCTCCATCGTCACCATGACCGAGACCAAGCTCTTGGTTATCAATAAATTGGATCTGTTCCGGTTGATGCGTGAGGATCCTCCTCTCTCGATAAAATTACTCTGGAACCTCACCCACATCCTGTCCCTGAGGTTGCGTGCCACGAACGATGATTTAGTGATCACCCGTTCCGAATTGGGCTTGGAACAGGAAAAGCTGCGGAAACTCTTCTGGGAGGGTATTGGCTGATGACCGTACTCATTACCGGCGGTGCCGGGTACATCGGTTCGCATGTCGCAAAAATGTTACACCGACAAGGTCGACACACGCTGGTCATTGACGATCTCTCGGAAGGTTATCGGCAAGGGGTGAAGTGGAGCGATTTCGAGCAGGTTGACCTGCGGGATCTCGGCGCTCTGCGGCAGGTGTTCCGCCGGCACCGGATCGAGGCGGTGATGCATTTCGCTGCCAAGTGCCTGGTCGGGGAATCCATGCATGAACCTCACAAATACTACGATAACAATGTCTTGGCAAGTTTCAACCTGCTCACCTGCATGCTGGAGGCTAAGGTCTTCCGGCTCATCTTCTCTTCCACCTGCGCGGCCTATGGCGAACCTGAGAGCGTACCCATCTCCGAGGTGCAACAGCCCAAACCGATCAGCGTCTATGGCCGCACCAAGTACCAGTTCGAGGTGATGCTGCAGGACCACGCCCTGGTCCATCCACTGCAGTATGTCTGTTTCCGTTACTTCAATGCGGCAGGCGCCGATCGCGATGGCGACAGCGGTGAGAAGCACGACCCCGAGACGCATTTGGTCCCTCTGGTGATAGAGGCCGCTCTCGACAAGGACAGACCGCTCGTGGTTTTCGGCAATGACTTTCCCACCCCCGACGGGACCGGAGTGCGGGATTATCTGCACGTCGAGGACATCGCCGCCGCGCATCTCCTCGGTTTGGCTCATCTCGAGGCGAAGGGTGGGAACGAGGTCTTCAACCTCGGATGCGGGAAAGGCTATTCGGTGTTGGAGATCATTGCGAAAGTCGAAGAGCACCTCGGGATGGAGGTTCCCTACGAGATGACCGGACGCCGGGCGGGGGACCCCCCCGAACTCATCGCCGATTTCGGTAAAGCCAAACGGATCCTTGGTTGGGAACCGAGGGTCAGCGACCTCGATACGGTTATTGCAACGGCCACTACTTGGCGTCGATCAAAAGAATACTCGCGTTTTGTGAGGACCAGATGAGCATACCCAGGATCTATGTCGAGGATGTTGCTCAATACCTTGATCAAGAGGTCGAGCTGCGCGGATGGCTCTACAACCTTCGCTCCAGTGGAAAGATCCTCTTCCTGCAGGTGAGGGACGGATCGGCTACGATTCAGTGCGTGATCCTGAAGAACCGTGTGCCGGCCGAGGTCTTCATTGCTGCTGCATCCCTGACTCAGGAGAGCAGCCTTATCGTACGGGGTCACGTCCAAGCGGATCAGAGGTCCACACTCGGCTACGAGCTGCAGGTCACCTCTCTCGAGGTTCTCCACGTCGCCGAGCCCTATCCGATCAGCCCCAAGGAACACGGTGTGGCGTTCCTCATGGACCATCGGCATCTCTGGCTCCGTTCGACCCGGCAAGTCGCTCTGATGAAAATTCGTACTATCGTCGTTACCGCCATACGCGAGTTCTTCGAGACCCGCAGTTTCGTCCTGGTCGATGCCCCCATGTTCACGCCCGCGGCCTGCGAAGGGACCACCACGCTGTTCGAGGTCGACTATTTCGGAGACAAGGCCTATCTCACCCAGAGTGGCCAACTCTACATGGAAGCGGCGGCGGCCGCGTTGGGCAAGGTCTATTGCTTCGGACCGGTCTTCCGCGCCGAGAAATCGAAGACACGTAGGCACCTGACCGAGTTCTGGATGGTCGAACCCGAGGTTGCTTTCATCGGACTGGACGAGGACATGCAACTCGCAGAGGATTTTCTCTGCCATGTGGTCCGGAGAGTCCTCGAACGCGGCCGATCCTACCTCCAGATGCTCGAGCGCGATCCCGCTCGACTCGAACAGGTTCTGCCGCCGTTCCCGCGCATTTCCTATACCGAGGCAGTTGAACGACTCCATGCCGCCGGCCGGGATTTTACCTGGGGAGAGGATTTCGGTGCCGAGGATGAAACCATCCTCGCCAACCAATTCGATCGCCCGGTGATAGTCCACCGCTATCCTCTTCAATGCAAGGCGTTCTATATGAAAGAAGACCCTCTGGATGCGAGGCTGGCCTTGTGTATGGACGTCTTGGCTCCCGAAGGCTATGGCGAAATCATTGGCGGGGGACAGAGAGAGGACAGTCTCGCCGTACTCGAAAGCAAGATCGAGCAACACGCCCTGCCTCGCGAAGCCTTCGAATGGTTCCTCGATCTGCGCCGCTATGGGACCTTCCCGCATGCTGGTTTCGGTCTTGGGCTGGAACGGACCATTACCTGGTTGTGCGGATTGCATCATCTTCGCGAGACCATCCCCTTCCCGAGGATGCTCGAGCGCGTGCGCCCCTGACTGGGACGAGGACGCATGCGTGCGGTCTTGCAGCGCGTAGCGCGCTGTGTCGTGAGCGTCGAGGGGTGTCCGCCCTCCTCTATCGGTAGAGGACTCCTGCTCTTACTCGGCTTCACCAAGCATGACCGGATCGAGGATCTGGACAAGCTCCTCTCCAAGATCGTCAATCTTCGCCTCTTCGTGGACGAACAGGGGAAAATGAACCGTTCGTTATTGGAAGTTGGTGGTGGTCTGATGGTGGTGTCGCAATTCACCCTGTATGCCGATTGTAGCCGTGGTCGGCGGCCCTCCTTCGAGCAAGCAGCTCCACCTGCGGTGGCCGAAGGACTCTACAAGGCGTTTCTCGCAAAGGCCGAAGCTCTTCCCCTTCAGGTGAGCAAGGGATTCTTCGGCGCACGTATGGCAGTCGAATTGCTCAATGATGGGCCGGTCACCATAGTCCTCGAAGTACCTCCGGAAGAGCAAGAGTGAAGTCCGAGGTCATTCCTTGACTTCGATGCACGGATGTCGACAACGCGTCGCGTTGACCGTGCAAATCTTGCAGGCCTGCAATGGTCGCATGAACGGACTGTTCCCAGCCTGGAAGGAAAGTACTTGCAACCGTTCGAGATTGTGACCTCCGGGGCAATATGGTATGGTTCATCGTATCGGGTACGGTTGTTGCTGAGGACCGCCCCCGGGCACATGGATCATGCAACAGGGTGGGATGATGAGGACCTTCCAGATTGTCGCCGTGGCAGTAGCACTCCTGATTACCTGGGGATGCTCCGAACACAAGGTCGTGTCCAAGCCCGAGAGTGAGGACCAGCAGGTCGATACTTCCGGCCTTCCCGGTTCGGAGGGTAGTCTCGGGGTGTGGGGTGAGGGGACTTCAAACGGTGACGATCCCTTCGATAATGCCTTTTCGGATTTCGCCAACGAGATGTGCAATCGAGCTTCGCAGCTCGGATTGGATGGCGCTTCGACGAGCACGGAACCAAATCAGACCACGGACATGATCAATAGCGCCTGTAATCTTTCGAACCAAATAAAAATATCAAATGGTTGTGCGGCAGGGGATCTCGAATGCCTCGAGCAGAGCTATGAACAAGGATTCGCCGATAGCACCGGTTACTTGCGGAATTCTGGTCTCGCAGGATTGCTGGGCAGTTTGCAAGCGGCGGGGCTGTTGGATAACCAATTTGAACCTTCCACGGGAAGCGGGGACAACCCTCAGGATCCGTCCCGTGCTCTCAATCCGTTGCTCGACGATCTGGCAGGAGCCCTCGATGCTCATGGTATCCAGGACTCGCAAGGGCAGTTGTTGGGTGGGCAGTGGCCCGAGGATCAACTCCTCAACGATCAACAACTCGCGGGCTTGATTTATTCCATCTGTGAACAACTGGCCAAGGATCCCACGTACCAAGAACTTTATGAACAGCATTGTACCGGGAAAGCCGGTTCGGTCACCGATAGTTCCTTCAACCGCGCCGGTTCCCTTGCCGGTGGTGGTACTGTAGGGAACCAGTCGGGCCAGGGTTATGTGCCCTATGGAGAGGGTGCGCGTCCGGCTACGCCTCCCGGTGACAATAATCCTGGGGCCACTGCCAGCGGTTCGCTCGTCGGTGACTGTGCTGCCAATCCATTCCAGGAGGTTTGCAAGCAGCATGAGATCGACGTGGGGAAAACCTGTGAAGAGAGCATCAACCAGGGAGGTGACGAGGTCACCGACGAAATGTGCAAGGGCCGAGCTGGTACCTTGGTCAGCAGTTGCCAACAATGCATCGAAGCCAACGGCGGGCATCCGGAACTCTGCGATGCTTGCAAGAACAGGAAGTTCGGGTTGCTCATCTCCGACAAAGTGCAACAGCAGCAATCGGTTGACGACAAGGTCGACATTCTCTGGGTCATCGATAATTCGGCCAGCATGATGGACGAACAGGTGAAGATCGCCGAGAATTTCACACAGTACATCGAGCGGCTCAACGAATATCGCATCGACTTTCACTTAGCGGTGGTCTTGACCGATATCAATTATCAGGGCGATTTCATCAGCCAGGTATTCACCCGCGATACTCCGGAGCTCATCCCGAAATTCCAGGATGTCATCAACCGTATCAGAAAAGAATACCTCTGCGCTCCTGAGCAAGAAGAGAATATTCTTTGTTATCAGGAACAAGGGCTGAACACAGCCTATCTTGCCATGCAAAAGGCGGTAGGGAATCAAGCGCCGAACCAGAACTTCCTGCGGCCGGACGCCAAGCTCTCCATCATCGTGGTCAGCGACGACGACGAGATGACCCAGGGCGACAATGCCAAGGGACCGACCGGCAATCGCGACATGCAGGTCAGTTACCTCATGGGCCTCAAGCCGGCCGGTATGATCAAGATCAGTTCTTTCGTCGCCGATGGTTCGGAAGAATGCTATTTGTCGAATTGGCAGAACGGGGTGTTCGTCGAGACCGCTCACAACATCGAGCGAGTAGGTGACCTGTATATGCAGGCCTCCAGGAAGACCGGTGGGTACATCGCAGCCATCTGCGACTCCGATTTTATCTCTATTCTCGATGCCCTGGGCTTCGATTCCATTGGGCTCAAACACCGGTTCAAGCTCTCTGATGACCCTGACCCGTTCTCGATCGTGGTCAAGGTCGATGGCATCATCATCCCGCGTAGCCGCAACAATGGCTGGACCTATAACGAAGGCACGCACGAGATCGAGTTCCATGGTTCTTTTATCCCGCAGGCCAATGCCCAGATAAGTTTCACCTATTACAAGAAGAGCTGACCGAGAAGGTCATGAGGTCGATGCCTGTCCTCATCTCAGTACCCTGCTTCCACGACGCTTGTTGACGCCCCTTTTCTCTTGCTTATTGGCGGGGGATCGTCTTGCCTTGACTGCCCCCCTGGGCTATCATTCGAAAGGTGCCTGGAACGCGATACGTTTATTGATTTCA
>Ga0156395_1310_pt1 | contig 27483 bp, 17 predicted proteins | sample RifOxyA3_FD_108039 | JGI IMG/M metagenome (GOLD analysis project Ga0156395, IMG submission 108039) | Deltaproteobacteria bacterium RIFOXYA12_FULL_61_11 | reverse complement strand
GGGGATTTTCGTGGTCTGGTTGTGTTGGTGGACCGCGGAACACCTGTTCGGCTGAAGTGACCCCGACAATCACCGCTGCTCGAGAGTATGTCGGACCAGCTCCTGCCCGGGGAGCCGCGGAGGTCGGGACAAGGGTTCCCGCCCCCCGAAAAATCGAGTTGCACGACGGGCGGTTCCTCGCTACGCTTCTCTCGGCACGACACGGAGCGAAGCGTCATGAGCAGCATGGTCGCGATGGAACAAGGTATCCTCAAGGTAGTTCCCTTCCCGCAGGATGGTGGGCCACGGCCGGCAGGGCAATTCGAGGAAGAGGTTGTACGCGCGCTCGACGGAGCGCAGGACAAGGTACCGATCCTGGTCGATCTGCGCAAGGTCGGCGGCTACTCCGACGAGATGAAGAGTCTGGTCAAGGCGGTGATGCGGCACGCCCACACCGGAAGGATCGCCGTGGTCTGCGCCTCGATGAAGATCCAGCTCCTGGTCATGGGTTTTACCAAAACCCTGTCCCAGCTCACGGTCGATGCGTTCCGGGACGAAACCAAGGCCTTGAACTGGCTGCGCAAGCGGTGACGTTGAGGGAGACAAACCCTCAGCATCGTCGCGAAATAAACCATAAACCTACGCCATACACCCACCTTGGACTTCAAGCCAACGAATCGCCTTTCCATTTCATTGCCTCGCATTGCCCCACCCACGCTGGCGTGGTAACCTCGATGACAATGGAGAGGCTGGTCCAGAGGGTGCCGGGTGAGGAACCAAGTCCGACTTCGAGTCGGTCTACCGACTGACGTGCTACGTCGCTAAGCAACGGAGAGACGGACTATGCACGTGACCACCCTGGATACGATTTTCGGCGCCTTGAACGCTGCTGGCGTTCGCTATCTTGTCGCTGGGGGTCTGGCCGTCAATGCGCACGGTTACCTGCGCCTCACCTGCGACCTTGATCTGGTCATTACCCTCGATCGCGGCAACATACAGGCCTTCTTTGCCGCATTGGTCGGCATCGGCTATCGACCCCGGGTGCCGATCGAGGCTCGGCAATTCGCTGAGCCGACCCAACGGGCAACCTGGCGGGAGGAAAAAGGGATGCAGGTGCTCAGTTTTTACTGTGAACAGCACCGAGATACCGCGATCGACGTTTTCATCGAAGAACCTTTCGACTTTTCAACTGAATACACCCGGGCAATGCGAGGTGCCTTGTTACCCGGGCTCGAGGTACCTTTCGTTGCGCTCGAGACGCTGATTCGCATGAAGGAAGCAGCCGATCGTCCTAAGGATCGCGACGACGTTGTCCATCTTCGTTGGATACTGGAGCAACGACAGAGCCATGAGTAGGGAACAGTTGCCCACCATCGATTGGAGCTTGACGACGTATGACGGCAGTCGCAAAGAGCAACTCCGCCGCAATCAACAGCTCACCTTGCGAGAGCGCTTCCTCGCCCTGGAGAATATGGCCGAGCTGAGCCGCCGTCTTGCGGCACTCCGCGCACAGGACGGTTTACGCGAGCCATCCAAGACCTCGGGTTCGAGCATCGAGGCATCGAACTGCGATACTGGCAGTGCGGCCCAGGAGCCGACTGTCCCCAAGAGGCGGGACCAACAGAGCGAGGGGACCTCGTGCGGCGATGAGACCCCATCGTTGGGACCAAAGGGTGAGGTCTAGCGCATCAGTCGGCGATGGTTCGTCTCTTGTACTAGGTTGTAGTGGCGGGGGTAATGCCTGCTCCCTTCAAATCTGCGGCCACGCTGTTTCGGGAAGATTGTCCATGACCCTTCCGGCCCGCAGGGCATCGAGCGTGTCGAGGGCCTTGGCCAGGTCGAGCCTTTGCTGTTCCTTCACGCCGTAACGCCGCCAGGTCACCGAGCGCGCCGCGGTCTCTTCGGCGCCGAGGATCCAGAGGTTCGGGATCTTCCTGGTCACGGCCGTGCGGATGCGTTTGTTGAAGGTTTCCGAGCTGTCGTCGAGTTCGACCCGGAACAGGCGTTCGGTGAGGGTGCGGCGCAGCTCATCGGCGTAGGCCAGGGCGTGTTCGCCGACCGGGATCAGGGCGACCTGAATGGGGGCCAGCCACGTCGGGAAGGCCCCGCCGAAGCGCTCGATGAGGAATGAGATGAAGCGTTCGTGGGTCGAGAGCGGCGCGCGGTGGATGATGTAAGGTGCTTGGCGGCTGCCGTCGCGGTCCGTGAAGGTGAGACCGAAGCGGCCGGGCATCAAGAAGTCGAGTTGCACGGTCGAGACCGTCTCCTCGCGGCCCATCAGGTTCTTCATCTGCAGATCGAGCTTGGGACCGTAGAAGGCGGCCTCACCCACCTCTTCCTCGAAGTCCACGCCCGCTTCTTTCAGGATCGAGCGCATGATGTCCTCGCAACGGCGCCACTCGTCGACGTCCTTGGCGAACTTGGGGCTGTCGGGGTCGTGCAGGGAGAGCCTCGCCCGGAACTCGCTGAGGTGCAGGTGCTGATAGTACCGGTCGTACAGGGCCATGACGTTGGCGAACTCCTCGCCGATCTGCTCGTAGGCGCAGTAGATATGGGCGTCGTTCATGCACATCGCCCGCACCCGCAGGAGCCCCGAGAGCGAACCGTGTTTCTCGTACCGGAAGACGTTGCCGTATTCGCACAACCTGAGCGGCAGCTCGCGGTAGCTGCGGCCGCGCGAGGCGTAGATCTTGTGGTGGTGAGGGCAGTTCATCGGTCGCAGGTAATATTCGTCGTGCTCATCGACCAGCATCGGCGGGTACATGGATTCGGCGTAGTAGGGCAGGTGGCCGGAACGGTGGTAGAGACCGGCCCGGGTGATGATCGGCGTACTGACCCGCTGGTAACCGGCGCGGAATTCTTCTTCTTTGGCCCAGCGTTCCAGCTCTTCGCGGATGGCCGTGCCGCCGGGCAGCCAGAGCGGTAGGCCGACCCCGACGTCGTCGTCGTGGAAGAACAGCTCCAGCTCGGCGCCGAGCTTCTTGTGGTCGCGCTGCATGGCCAGCTCGCGCCGACCGAGGAACTCCTTGAGCTCGTCCCGCGAGGGGAAGGCCAGGGCATAGATGCGGGTGAGCATGGGCCGGTGCTCATCCCCCCGCCAGTAACTCCCCGCGATCTTGTCGAGTTTGAAGCAGGCCTTGGGGACCTCTCCGGTGTGCTTGAGGTGAGGTCCCTCGCACATGTCCAGAAAAGGACCGTTGCGGAAGAACGTGAGGCGGCCACCCTGCGCGATGCCCTTCTCGACCAGCTCCCGGGCGTATTCGATCTTGTAATGCTGATCGGTCGTGCCGAGCATGGCCTCGCTCTCCTGGAGGTCCTGCTCGAAACCCTCGAACTCCTGCCTCGCCTTGACGATGCGCTGCATGCGTTCCTCGAGGTCGGGAAAGTCCTCGGGACCGATGGGGCGGTCACCGAAGTCGAAATCGTAGTAGAAACCGTTCTCCACGGGGGGGCCGAAGCCGAGCTTGGCCTCGGGGCGGACCTCGAGCACTGCCTGGGCCAGGATGTGGGCCAGGGAGTGACGGAGCTTGTGGAGTTGGTCGTCGTCGGGATGGTGCTGCTGACTCATGGGTACCTCGCGCTGGACGGGCCGCAAGGGCTCCGTTCCCTGCGCTCTAGCAGGAGCGCGCGGAATTGGCAAGGATTCCCGAGAGGAGGACGGTATCCCTTCAGAATTGGGGGGATTTCAGTTTTTGGTGGTACGAGGGGTCCTGTCACCTCTCGCCCCCACCATGCTCATCCTTGCGCCCGATGGTGCGGCATCCTGCGCACCACTTGGAGGTGTGCATCCATGCACCCACCGTGGCGGGGGTCCCCCGTCGGTGCCACCCCGTCGACGGAGTGATCACTTATGTGCAATTCACCAAAAACTACACTGTACTGAAGGCATTCAGAAGGCAAGGTGGGACGGTCGGTTCAGCTCACTCGGCTTCCGGTTCGACCAGGGTGACGGAGAGGTATTTGGTGGTGACCAGGATGTTCTTCTCCGAAGTGTATCCGCCCAACTTGACCTGATTGATGGCCACGCGGACGGGCTCGACCACGTCGAGAGTACCTTTCGCGAGAACCGTGCTCTGCAGCATGATGTACTCGAGGGTCTTCTTGAAGAGGCCCTTGTAGACAGGGACACATTCCAGCTCCAGCTCGAGCAGTGCTTCCTCTCCGAGCCCCTCCACAAGCAGCGCGGGGAGTTGTTCTTGGTAGAGATCCTTGATGCCGACGCAAATGTCCATACTGTACATCGGTCCGGCGGGTGTAGCGGAAATGCGGTAGGTGCGCTCGACGGCCAGAGCCTGGGTACAGAGGAGAAGGGTCAAGGTGACGGTGATGAGGGTCTTCATGGTGCGCTCCTTGTGGGTTTGAACACAATGGAAAATGACAACAGCAATACGTATGCCGAATCTCTATCCTGTAATTTAATCAAAAAATATCAAAACATTATGATAAATACTGTAACATGAAATCGTCCACCTTGTCACCAAATCGGCGGATACCAGGGCCGTAGTGCCACTGTCGGGACGGCCTTCCCCATGGCTAGGGTCATCAGCCCACGAGAGGGTGAGGTGCAATGGGTATTTTGAAAACTGATTACTTGTGGTTTCAGGATAAAGAAATGATGAAATTAAATATACTTAATAAGTTGGCAATAAGTAATGTAATGTTGAAATGGTGCAGTTCATGCAGACTATTGAAGTTGGATCCATGTTCGAGACTCGGGAGTCGCACTATGAAACGCGCAGTATTCATCCTGTTCGTGTTCTCGTGGCAACTCGAAGCCGCGGAGTGGACCTTGCTCGAGGACCCGGACCTGGATCTCGCGCTGGTCGAGACCGTTCCCGTGGGCACCGCTCTCGGGCTCGCCGATATCCCGGACGCGGCCGAGGTCTTTACCGACCTGATCGCGTCGGCAGAGACCTCGCTGTTCAGCGGGCAGTTCTACATCACCGACGCCGAGGGCGAACCGCTGCGGCCGATCCTCGACCTCTTGACCGCAAAGGCCGGAGAGCTCGACGAGCTGCGCCTCCTGGTGGACAAGAAGATGGTGGCGCAGAACCAGGAGGTGCTCGACAGACTTCGCAACACCCCGGGGATCGCCCTGGCCGAATACGATATCACCGGTCTGACCGGGGGGATCCACCATGCCAAGTATTTTTGCGTCGATGACCGCGCGTGCTTCGTCGGCAGCCAGAACTTCGACTGGCGTTCGCTGAAGCACATCCGCGAGATGGGTGTACTGCTCGAGAGCCGCCCCTTGGCCGTCATGCTGCGCAAGGTCTTCGAGGCCGACTGGCAGCTCGGCATGGGCAGGGCCTATCCGCACAAGACCGCAGGGCGTAAGGCGGTCGGCTTCACCAACCCGAACAAGGGCATCGCCTACGTCAAGCCGGTCCTGAGCCCGGCGAAGCTCCCCGTGCAAGGGTTCGGCGACGGGCTCGAGACCTTTGTCGAATTGATCGATTCGGCGCGCTCCTCGATTCGGTCGGAGGTCATGACCTATTCGCTCACCGGGTACGACAAGTCCGTCCGCGACGACCTCGACGCTGCCTTCCGACGGGCCGCGGCCCGCGGGGTGAAGATTTCCTTCCTGGTCAGCGACTGGAACAACCGCCGGCCCAATATCGACGAGGTGAAACGCCTGGCAGCCCTGCCCGGTATAGAAGTTAAGATCACCACGATCCCCCAGGCCGAAGAGGGGTTCGTCCCCTACGCCCGGGTCGACCACGCCAAGATCATGGTCGTCGACGATGAGGTCGGTTGGGTCGGCACCAGCAACTTCAGCCCCGACTACTTCACCGGCTCGCGGAATCTGGAGCTCGTGTTCAAGTATCCGGCCGAGGTGAAAAAGCTCGCGAAGAGCTTCGACCAAGTCTGGAACTCACCGTACGCCCGGAGGTTGGAGCAGGACCGGGAGTACGTGATGCCCAAGAGGAATTGATGGGCAGCTTTGCCGAGTTGTCTAACCACCTGGGTTCATGGCAGGTATTGAAAATCGATGTCGAGTTGGAGGTTGTCGAAATAATACTCTCCGGGAATGATCACGCTGACCACGGGGCCATCTTTCGGTTGCACGCTGACCTCAATAAAATCAAGCTCGGCCAGTGGCACGCCGTTCACCGCCACGATGAAGGCGAAGAGGGTATCGGGGATCGGCTCGTGGTCGAGGGTGACGTCCACGGCCACGGCGCCGGCCACAGCACCGAGCTTGGCCATGGACTCCTCGAAGGTGGTGTTTCCTGCCTTGATCTCGAGCATGTCGACGACGTGTCCGAGGAACGCTGGATCATCATCCAAGAGGTCCGGGTTGCCGAGGCTGACCTTGATGGCCTCCTTGTAGCCTCGGCCTGTCTGGTTCTCGCCGTTGAAGGCGTATTGAGGATATAGGCTCGGGTTGTCCATGTCCCGGAAGATGATCCCAGACATGCTTACCGAACGCTCACCCTTTGCCGCCATGACCTGCGCGGTCTTGTCGTAGATGCTCTCCGCGGTGATGGTCCGCGCGGCGGGGTGCCGCTGCAGTACCTGCGTGGCGGAGCTGAAGCATAGGCTGAAGTAGGACGAACACTCGTTGCTGTTGTCCGTGTCCTGGCCGAAGAAGTCGACGTGGGTGCGGTGGTTGGTGCACAGCCAGTTGATGTCCGCGTTGGTGTACGTGATCGACGGATCGATGCCGTAGCGGTAGCAGACATCGTTCTCGTCTCCGAGCCAGATCACGTTCAACGTAGCGTCGGGCCGGAAGAAATCGTGGAGGTCGGGTATCCCGCTGAAGTTGCCCGTCGAGTTTGCGGCCAACCAGTCGGTCAGGGCCTTGTGGTAGGAGTACAGCCCAGCCTCACCACCGTCGGGTTGTCCGCCGACGTAATGCTCGAAGTTCATCGCGAAGGCGGCCTGGAGGGCGGTCAGGTTTACCGAACCGTCGGGATTGAGGTAATTGCTTTTCTTGAGGATCTTCGGTGCCGTGCCGTAGTTGTAGAGCCGGCCGGACCAGGGCGTGTTGCTGTGCGCCAGCATCAGGGCGATCTGGAAGTCCAGGTGTTGGTCCATGGGCGGTTTGGTGATCTCCCCGAGGAAGTCCTGGAGGAAGTCCGAAACCCCGGCCGCCACCCAGTCCATGGATCCGGAGGTGTCCATCACGAACAGGATATCCACCTTCAGGTTGGTGTTGCCCTGCAGGTCGACCGTGTCGGTGGCGTCCTGTGGCCCGGCCGCCTCGACGGTCAGGCCGAAGGTCTCGCTGTCCGAGGCGCTGCCGTCGCTCACCGTGACCGTGATGGGGTAGGGACCGAGGTCATCGAGTCCCGGGGAGAAGGTGATGGTGCGGGCACCATCGAAAGCGGCGAACGCGGGCAGACCGCTCACCTGGAAGGTCAGGAGCTGACCTTGGTCGGGGTCTGAGGCCAGGAGCTGCAGCACAAGGGAGCCCAGCGCGGGGACCGTCTGGTTGCCGATCGAAGCGAGGACCGGCGGCAGGTTGACGTTCACGGCGGTGACGCTCCGCGGGTAGGGCACGTTGAACTCGGCGTCGCTTACCGTGAGGGTGAAGGTCATGACGGTGTCCGAGGTTATCTCCGGAATCGTGTACTCCACGCGGCGGTTGCCGTTGGTGAGGACCAGGCCGGTCGGACCGCCGGTCACACTCACGGTCGGGATGGTGCCGTCCTGGTCGCTGACCGTGAAGTCGCAGCGGAAGACTCCGTAGACCCAGAGCCCGTTGATGAGGCTCTTCTCGGCGATGGTCTCGGCGCAGGAGGTGAAGGTCAGGGTCGGCGGGTCATTCATCGGGGTCACCCGTACCGAACCGCTGGTCCGGACCTCGGTGGCGGCATCCCTCGCCGCCAGGGTGAAGCCGAAGGAGGTTTCGGCGAGGACGTTGGGCGCTACCCCGTTGACCCGGTGATTGGCCAGGTCGAGACTCATCCAGTCCGGGGCCGAGAACAGGCTGACCTCGACCGGGTCGCCGTCGAGGTCGGCGGTCTGGTAGGTACAGGTGTAGGTCGCGTCCTCGGCAACCACGGTTGGGCAAGCGACGAGGACGATGGTCGGTGGGTCGTTGACCGGCAGCAGCAGCACCGATTGACTGCGCGTGGTCTGGAATTGGCCGTCCGAGGCCGTGACCTGGTAGGTGAGAGTCTGTTGGATCACGGTGTTGGGCACCGAGCCTGTGAGGCGCGAGTTCACGGCATCCACACCGAGCCAGGCCGGGGCACCGACGAGGGAAACGGTCGGGATCGTGCCGTCCGGGTCGCTGACTGCGTAGGTGCACGTATAGACCGCATCCTCGTAGACCGCATCCGGGCACCCCGAGAAGCTGAGGACCGGGGCGTCGTTCACCGGGTGGAGGGTAAGAGTGCGTTGGTTATCCACGGTGAATTGCCCGTCGTCGAGGCTCACCGTAAAGAAGAGAGTCGTTTCTTCCGGGACTTCGGGCACGGTGCCGAAGAGACGGCTGCCGCCCTGGTCGACCCGTAGCCAGGTTGGGGCACCGACGAGGGTCACGGTCATGGCGTCGCCGTCGAGGTCGGCGAGTTGATACGTGCAGCTCAAGGCCTCGTCCTCGTTCGCCGAGGTCGGGCAGGAGAGGAAGTCGATGCTCGGCGGATCGTTCTGCGGGAGGGCCGTGAAGGTCGCCGCGGCGCGCACCAGGGCGGTACCGTCGCCGACCTCGAGCTGGTAACTGTAGTCGGTCGGCTCGAGGGTGTTGGGTACCAGGAAGGTCACCCGGCGGTTGACCTGATCCAGGTCCATGCCGGTGGGTCCTCCGATCAGGGCCACGGTGAGGCTGTCGCCGTCGAGGTCGGTCACCGTGTAGGAGCACTCGTAGAGCGCGTCTTCCCAAACCTCGTTCTGGCAAGGGCCGAGGGTGATCGTCGGCGGGTCGTTCTGGGGCAGGAGCACGAGCGACTGCAGGACGTCTGCCTGGAGTTGGCCGTCGTCGACGGTGAGGGTGAAGGTCACGGTGGTCTGGGTCAGGGTATTGGGCACGGTGCCGGTGACCCGCCCGTTCTCTCGGTCGAGGGTCAGCCAGGTGGGAGCGCCGAGGAAGGAGACGGTCAACGCATCACCGTCCGGATCGCCGACCGTGTAGGTGCAGAGGTATGACTCGTCCTCTCGGACCGAGGCCGGACAATCGCCGAGGCTCAGGGTCGGGGCGTCGTTCCCAGGGAAGAGGGTCAGGCTGTGCGGGGTGTCCACGTCGACCTGACCGTCACCGATCCTCACGGTGAACTCAAGGGTGGTCTCGGTCAGGGTATTGGGCACGGTGCCGAAGAGCCGGTTGGTGCCGGCGTCGATCCGCAGCCAGGCCGGAGCGCCGAGGAGGCTCGCGGAGACGAGGTCGCCGTCGAGGTCGCCGAGCTGGAAGGTACAGGTATAGGCCTCGTCCTCGTCGGCCGAAGCGGGGCAGACGAGGAACTCGAGCGTCGGCGCGTCGTTCTGCGGCATGGCCGTGAAGCCTGCCTCGGCCCTGGCCGAGGTCGTTCCGTCCTCGACCTCGAGCTGGTAACGGTACTCGGTCGGCACGAGGGTGTTGGGCGCGAGGAAGCTCACGCTGTGATTGACCGGGTCGTGGATCAGCTCGGGAGGTCCGCTGAGGATGGTGACGGTGAGGTCGTCCCCGTCGAGGTCGGCCACGGTGTAGGAACAGGTATAGGTGTCGTCCTCGTTCACGGTCGCGTCGCAGGGACCCACGGTGATGGTCGGGGCGTCATTCTGCGGGGCGAGGGTCACGGAGCGGGGCCTCGAGGTCTGGGCCTGGCCGTCGCTCGCCACGAGGGTGAAGGTCAGAGTCTCGGGTTCCACGGTGTTGGGCACCGTGCCGTAGAGGCGGGCATTGGCTTCGTCGAGGGCGAGCCAGACCGGAGCGCCGAGGAGCTCCAGGGCCAGCGGGTCACCGTCGAGGTCGCTCGCGAGGTAGGTGCAGACGTAAAGTTCGTCCTCGCGGGCAGAGGTGGGGCAGTCGACGAAGCTCAGCGCCGGAGCGTCGTTTCGTGGCAGGAGGGTCAGGGTGGCCTGGGTGTCCACCGCCGCGGTGCCGTCGCTGAGGCGCACGGTGAACTCGAGGGTGGTTTCGGAGAGGGTGTTGGGCACGGTGCCGACGAGACGGTTGCCTCCCCCGTCGACTTGCAGCCAGGCCGGCGCGCCGAGCAGCGTCACGGCCACGCCGTCGCCATCGAGGTCAGTGAGTTGATAGGTGCAGGAATAGGTTTCGTCCTCGTTGGCCGAGGTCGGACAGACGAGGAAGTCGATCGTCGGCGCGTCGTTCTGCGGCAAGGCCGTGAAGCTGGTCCCGGCCCGGGTCTGGGCAGCACCGTCGCTGGCCTCGAGCTGGTAGGTATACGCGGTCGGCGCGAGGGTGTTGGGCACGGTCCAGGTGGCGCGGAGGTTCTCTGCATCATGCACGAGCCCGGCAGGTCCGCCGAGGAGAGTTACCGTCAGCGCATCGCCGTCGAGGTCGCTCACGGTGTAGGTGCAGGTGTAGGGGGCATCCTCGTTCACGGAGCTCGGGCAGTCCTGGAGGGTGATCACCGGCGGGTCGTTGACCGGCACGACGAGCACGCTCTGGGAGGCGTTGGTGGTCGTCTCGCCGTCATAGGCCCGGAGGGTGAAGCTCTCGGCGTGCGGGGTCAGGATGTTGGGTACGGACCAGGTGACCGTGCGCTGGACGCGGTCGAGGGTCATGCCCGCGGGGGCGGCGGTCAGGTCCACGCTGACGTCGCCGGGCGGGGTGTCGCTGTCGCTGAGGGTATAGGAGCAGGTGTAGACTTGGTCCTCTTCGAGCGAGGTGACGCAGTCGCCGAAGCTGATCATGGGTGCGTCGTTGACCGCGATGGCCACGAGCGGACGGGCCACGGTCACGGTGGTGGTTCCGTCGCTCACCTGGACCTGATAGTCCTGGGGCTGTTCGATCGGGGTGGGGTCCAGCTCGGGAACGGTGCCGAAAATGCGCGGGGTGTTCGGGTCGAGGGTGATCCAAGCCGGTGGGTCTACGAGTGCCACGGTAGGGATATCCCCATCGAGATCGCTCACCGTGTATGCACAGAGGTAACTCTCGTTCTCCAGCACCGTGGTGGCGCAGTTCTGGAAGGAAATGGTCGGAGCATCATTCTGCGGCAGGACCTGGAACGATCCGCCGAGCTCGGTCCCGGTCTCGCCATCGTCGGCGGTCAGGGTAAAGGAGCGGGTGATCGGTTCCAGGGTGTTCGGTGCCGGATAGGTGATCGTGCGGTTGACCGTATCCAGGACCAGACCGATCCCGGCGAGGTCCTGCAGGGTCACGGTCACGGGGTCGTTGTCGATATCCCCGACCTGGTAGCGACAGGTGTAGACCTCGTCCTCGTCCACGGTCGGGGGGCAATCGAGCAGGCTCAGGGTCGGAGCGTCGTTGAGGGGGGTGAGGGTCAGGCTGCGCGGCACTTCGACCACGGCCTGGCCGTCGCCGATCCGCACGGTGAACTCGAGAGTGGTCTCGACAAGGGTGTTGGGCACGACGCCGGTCAGGCTAGTCCCGACGACCCTCAACCACGTCGGAGCGCCGACGAGAGTCACGGTCACGCCGTCATTGTCGAGGTCCGAGAGTTGGAAGGTGCACAGATAGAGCTCGTCTTCGTCGGCCGCGGTCGGGCAGGCGAGGAAGTCGATCGTCGGCGCGTCGTTCTGCGGTAGGCCGCGCAGGGGCCGTTGGTAGGTCGCGGTACCACCCTCTCCGTCGCTCAGCTCGAGCTGGTAGTCGAAGTCCTCAAATGGTGCTGCGATATTGGGTACGGTCCAGGAGATGGTCCGGCTTCCCTGATCGAGGATCATGCCGAGCGGTTGACCCGCGAGGGTGACCGTCACCTCGTCGCCGTCGAGGTCCGCGAGCGTGTAGGTGCAGGTATAGGTCTCATCCTCGAGGACCGAGGTCGGACAGGAGGTGAAGGTCAGGGTCGGAGCGTCGTTCTGCGGGACGGCCTCGAAAGAACCCTCTGCCGTGACGGTGACGTGTCCGTCGTCGGCCTCGAGGGTGAAGGAGACCTGGGTCTCGGTTACGGTGTTGGGCACGAGGTAGGTGACCCTGCGGGCCGTCTGGTCCAGGATCATTCCCGCGGGTCCGTCGGCGAGGGTCACGGTCACTCTGTCGCCGTCGAGGTCCCCGGTCTGGTAATAACAGACGAACGAGGCGTCCTCGTTCACCCTGGTCGGGCACGAGAGCAGGGTCAGGCTCGGGGGGTCGTTCACGGGCAGGACCTGGAACGAGACCGCTCGCCTGGTCTCCACCGCGCCGTCCTGGACCACGATGTCGTAGTGTACCGTGGTCTCCGCGAGCGTATTGGGCACGGTCCAGACCACCCGCCCGTTGACGAGGTCGGGAAGCATGCCGGTGGGGGCGCCGGAGAGGGACCAGGCCAGCACATCCCCGTCGGGGTCGGCCAGGAAGACCGAGCAGGTGTACTGCTGGTCTTCTTCGATCACCGCCGGGCAGTTTTCGAGGGTGATCGTGGGAGCGTCGTTGACGGCGAGCGCGCTGAGCGGCCGTTCCAGGCTCAGGGTGAGCGTGCCGTCGCCGAACAACACCCTGTAGGACACGTCTACGCGAGACGGTTCGGCCGGCATCTCGGGCGCGATCCAGGTGATGGTGCGGTTGAGGGTGTCGAGAGTCATGCCCTCGGCTTGGCCGGAGAGTTCCACGGTCACGGAATCACCGTCGAGGTCCGCGACCGAGTACGAGCACGAGTAGACGGCGTTCTCGAGGACCGTCGTCGCGCAATTCTGGAAGGTGAGAAGAGGCGCGTCGTTCCGGGGCAGTGCATCGAAAGAAGCCCCGGCCTGGGTTTCGGTTTGACCGTCATCGGCCGTCAGGGTGAAGGAGATGGGGGTTCTCTCCAGGGTGTTCGGCACGAGATAGCTGACCTTGCGCTGCGCTTGGTCTACGGTCATACCCGGAGGAGCTGCCTCGAGGTACACGAGCAGCGGATCCCCGTCGATATCGCCGAGCTGGTAATAACAGACGAAGGTCTCGTCCTCATCGACCTCCGCGGGGCAGGCCAAGAGGGTAAGGGCCGGGGGATCGTTCGCGGGCAGGGCCTGTACCGACCTCGTGCCGCGGGTCTCGGCATTGCCGTCTTGGACCACGACCTCGAAGGTGACCGTCGTGGCGATGAGGGTGTTGGGTACGTTCCAGCTCACCCGTTCCGACAACGGTTCGGCGAGCATCCCGGCGGGGCCGCCAACCACGAACCAGGTCAGGGAGTCGCCGTCGATGTCGGCCACCTGTACGCCGCAGGTGTAGAGCTGGTCCTCAGAGATCGTCGCGGGGCAATTCTCGAAGACGAGGGTCGGTGCGTCGTTGACCGGCAGGGTGAGCACGGTGCGCGCGTAGAGTTGCTCGACCGTGCCGTCGCTCACCCGCACCCGGAAGGAAACCTCGGTCTCGGCCAAAACATTGGGCACGGTCCAGAGGATCTGGTGCTGAGCCTCGTCCACGAGCATCCCGGCCGGGCCTTCGAGCAGAGTCACCGTGACCACGTCGCCATCGGGATCAGCGGTTTCGTAAGTGCAGCGAAGGGTCTCGTCCTCGAACACCCGGTCGGCGCAAGAGACAAAACGGAAACTCGGGGCATCGTTGACCGGCAAGACCTCGAAGGTCTGCTCGAAACGCGGCTGTTCCTGGCCGTCATCGAGTCGGATCGCATAGACAACGTCATAGGGCGTGGCGGCGTTCGGCACGGTCCAGGTGAGCCTGTGGCTGAGGAGGTCGAGGCTCATGCCGAGCGGCCCGTCCTCGAGGCTGGCCGTGACCACGTCGCCGTCGAGGTCGAAGGGGAAGAAGGAACAGGAGTACACCGTGTCTTCGGCCGCCGTGACGGCGCAATCTCGGAAGCTCAGGGTCGGAGAATCGTTCACGGGTAGCAGGGTGAGGCTGCGTGATACTTCCACCTGGTCCTGGCCATCGTCGAGGAGCAGGGTGAAGGTCTGGGTTTCTTCCTCCAGCACGTTGGGGACAAGCCAGGTCAGGGTCCCGTCCTCGAGAACCATCCCTGCCGGGCCGTCGAGCAGGGTGGTGACCACCTCGTCGTTATCGAGGTCCAGGGTCAGGAAGGTACAGGAGTATAAGGAATCTTCTTCCGCGCTCTGGGCGCAGTCCTCGAACCGCACCCCGGGAAGGTCGTTGACCGGTAGCACGGTCACGGCCTTGGGATAGCGCTGGGCGAGGCGGCCGTCGCTGACCGTCAACTCGTAGGGTTCCTCGGTCGCTTGGAGTGTGTTGCCGGGCCGCCAACTCACAAGGCCCGCGGCCTCATCCAGAGTCATCCCGGCCGGGAAGGCGTCCAGGCTGAGGAACACTTCGCCGCCGTCGGGATCGACGGTTTCGAAACGGCAGACGTACAGCTCGTCCTCGAAGACCTCGGCGCCGCAATCGAGGAAACGGAGGGAGGGAGGATCGTTCATGGGCAAGGCGAGGAAGAAGTTGCGCTCGCGATGCTCTACGCCCAGCACGTCCATGACCACGGTGTATTCGATCTTGGTGGCGGCTTCGACGTTCTGCACCAACAAACTCACGGTCTGGGCCTCGCGGTCGAAGAGCATGCCCTCGGGGAAGTCCTCGAGCCACAAGGACATTTCGTCGGGGATGGAGTCATCGATGAGGACGAAGCCGCACTCGTACCAGGTGTCTTCTTCCGCGGTCAGGGCGCAATCGACGAACTCGAAGATCGGTGGATTGTTCGGATCGTAGGCATGCACGAGCTGTTGGAACGAATCCTGGGCGGTGCCGTCCTCGACCTGGACGACGAAGTTGTTCCAACCGGAGTCGTCGGGTTCCGCGGTCCAGGAGATGAGGCCGTGCTCGTCGATGGTCATACCGTCGGGCGCAACCTCGAGGGTAAAGGTCAAGGCGTCACCATCCGGGTCGTCGGCCGTGACCTGACATTCCCACGGCAGACCGATGGCTACCTCGGTCTCGCAGTCCAGGCCGGTGAAGGTCGGGGGCGTGTTCTCGAAGACCACGAGGGTGAGCTGAGTGACGGTGTTGTGCTGGCCTTGCATGGTGACCACGTCCAGTACGTGTCGGCCGAGCTGATCCTCGGTCGGGGTCCAATGAAGTTGCCCGGTGACCGGGTCGATGGTCAGCCCCTCGGGCGGGTTGGCGATGGCGAAGGTGATGTCCTCGTCCCCCGAGACCGTGGTCAGATCGCACTCGTAGGGAACTCCAACTTTGATCCGCGTGAGACAGTCCTCGGCGATAGCCCGTAGCCCCTCGCGGATTGCGGCCTCGTCGATGACGTCGACGACGATGGGATCGGTCTGTTGCTTGGGCGGTTTCCCCGGCTCGGTCGGCTCCGGAGGTTCCGGTTGCTCCTGCCCGGGCTGTACCGCCGGTTTTTCGACCACCGTGCCCCCGGAGTCGGGCGCGGGCTGGTAGGGGGTATCCGGAACGAGATCGGTGCTCACGTCCAGGACCGAGGAACCGGGATCCTGGGCCACGAACTTCTTGTCGTCCTCGCAGGCAAGGAGTCCGGCGAGGAACAGGAGGATGATGAGGTTGCTGGTCGTCTTCATTGTATTCCCCCCCTAGGGACGCGCACCGAGTGCAGCGAGGTTCGAACGAGGGCTGGTACTATCCCTGCTTGGGACACGAGAGTTCTTGTGTCAACGAGTTGTGCCTCGTTGGCCCACAACCTCAGGCCGTACCGCCTCATGCCAAGCTGCCTGGTCGAGGCCGCATCCTAGCAGCGGTTGCGGGCGAGTGCAAGGCCGAGTTCTTCGGTAGGCGGGGCTTCCGGAAGGGACCTAGGGATGAGAAGGTGTACCAGGGGAGAGGAGCGGGTCCGGCTAGTCCTGTTGGCCTTGTTCCAAGGTGTTGGCCTTGGCGATCAGCTCGAGGAACTCCTGTTCGCGCTCGTCCTGTTCGTCGGCGTTGGCCCGAGCCAGGGTGAGGATCTCGTCCAGGTCGTGCTCGGAGTAGAGGTGGTGCCGGAGGTGCTCGGCAAACTCGGCCACGGAGAGGAGGAAGCGGAACTTCGTGCTCGCGGCCGAGAGGTCGGTTTTGACCTGGTCGCGCTGGAAGGGGAAGGACTTCTCGACGACGGTCTCCTTGTTGGCGAGGTCTTTGTAGCGGAGTCTGGCCGTGGCCAGGGCGCCGCTGCCGCCGTCGACCAGTTCGACTTCGTAGAGGGCGGTCACACTGTGCCCTGCTCCTATCTCTCCCGCGTCGACTCGGTCGTTGCGGAAGTCGTCGTCGGCGATGTCGCGGTTCTCGTAGCCCAGCAGTCGGTAGCGTTTGACCACGCCGGGATCGAACTCGACCTGGAGCTTGGCGTCCTTGGCCACGGCCTGGAGAGTCGAGAAGAGGCGTTCGCCGAACAGGCGACGGGCTTCGGCCTCACCGTCGAGGTAGAAGTAGTTCCCGTTACCCTTGTTGGAGAGCTGCTCCATCATGGTGTCGTTATAGTTGCCCATGCCGAAGCCGAGGGTGGTCATGGTAATGCCCTGGTCGACCTTGGCTTCGATGGTCGAGAGGATGTCTTCGGAGCTGGTTGCACCGATGTTGGCGTCGCCATCCGAGCACACGAGCACGCGGTTGATCCCGCCGGTGATGAACCCCTTTTCTGCTTCTTCGTAGGCCAAGGCCATGCCGGACCCCATGGAGGTGCCGCCGCCCGAGCTGAGTTGGTCGATGGCTGCCTTGATCTCGGTCTTCTTGTCCCCGCTGGTCGAGGGTAACACGACAGAGGTATGACCGGCATAGGTGACCAGGGCAATGCGGTCGTCCTCGGCCATCACCTCGGTGAGGAGCTTCAGGCTACTCTGGACCAGGGGCAATTTATTCGCCGCACTCATCGAGCCGGAAACATCCACCAGGAAGACCAGGTTGGCCCGTTTGCGCTCCGAGGGCTTGACCCCTCTCGCCTGCAACCCGACCCTGAGCATGTGCAGCCCCTGGCCGAAGGGCGAGGGTGCGGCCTCGAAGGTGACCTTGAAGGCCTCTTCGAAGTCGTCGGGATAGTTCGCATTGAAATAATTGAGGTATTCCTCGGTCCTGACGCCGGCCTTGTCGGGAAGTCGGTTGTCGTTCAACCAGGCCCGCATCACGGTGTAGGAGCCGGTGTCCACGTCGAGGCCGAAGGTCGAGAGCCGGTCGGCCGAGACATCGGTGACAAACTCGTTGAAACCGTAGTCCTCGAAGGTGCTGTTGTCGGTGGGAGCCTCCTCTTGGTCCCCTTTGGGCATCGGCGCGGAAGGGGCTATGTCACCGCTCAGGTAGGCATCTTCCATGACGAGGGGAGCACCGTCAACGGTCTGGTTGGAGGGGATGACCGAGGATGGCAGAGCCCCGGGAATAGTGCCCCCCGGAACAATGGGACTGATCGGCGTGAGGTCGGCGCTTGATGAGTCCGGCTTGGTGGCGGAGTCTTCGGTGTCGCTGCAGGCGCCGAACACCAACACGACGCTGAGTAGCACGCTGATCGGGAGTGCTGAAGCATGACGGTCCATGGTTCCCCCTCCGGGTGATGTCGACCTGTTCGAACGTACCTCAGGAAAGAGACCTGTGCAAGAGTGGGGCGAATATTTTGGTAACAAATGTCATGAATGGGAAAAAATTAGTTACAAAAAAGACCATCGCTCGGGTTCAGGGTTTTGCATCCTTTCGGGGAGGATCGGGCATGAGCCGGTCTTTGGCGGTCAGGTTGTCGAGGACCTCTTTTGCGTGGAGCAAGGCCCGGCGCAGCTCTCTCGAGCGCTCCCGCCGCAGCGCGGCCTCGACCGCGTGCTTGACCCGGGGGGTCGGCGTGCGCAGGAGGGTCTTGACCACGGCGATCTTGAAGAAGTCGTCCGCCTCGGTCTCGAGCAGCGGCACGAGGTGCTCCACGGTGCGTCGGTCCCGCAACCAGCCGAGCTGGACCACCGCCTGTTTGCGTATCAGTGGGTTGTCATGGTGCAGGGCCTTGGTCCAGACGGCGAAGCGTTGATCGGCGGCGATCGTCGCGAGGGAGAACAGGAGGGCGGATACGAGGAAGAGCTTCATGCTGCCTCCCCGGGTTCGCGGCGTCGCAGCAAGGCCATGGTGATGAGGGTGCTGCCGAAGTAGAGTATCAGGAGGGGAATGGCCATGAGGATCATGGTCAGCACGTCGGCCGGGGTCAAGACCGCGGAGATGATGCTGATGCCGACGACCACGTACCGCCAGCTCTGCAGGAGCTTCCGCGGGGTGACGATGCCGAGCCCGCACAGTGTGAAGATGATGACCGGGGTTTCGAAGACCAAGCCGAAAACGAGGATGAGCTTGGTCGAGAGCGAGAGGTATTCGCCCATGGTCAGCACGGGTACCAGGCTCTCGGTGGTGAAGGAGAGGAAGAACCTGAACCCGGCAGGGAAGACGACCAGGTAACCGAACAGGGCCCCGCCGACGAAGCAGAGCGACGAGACGAGGACGAACGGCACGACGTAGCGGCGTTCATGATGATAGAGGCCGGGAGCGACAAAGCCCCAGACCTGATGGAAGATGTAAGGACTGGCGACGAAGAGCCCACCGAGCACCCCGACGTGGAGATGGACCATGAAGGGTTCGAGCAGACCGGTGAAGTGGAGCTGTTGGCCTGCCGGGGGCAAGACAGCCAGGACCGGACGCATCAGCAACTCGAACAGCTCCTCGGCGAAACCGAAGCAGCAGAGAAATCCAACGGTTACAGCAATGAGGGAGCGGACCAAGCGCCACCGAAGCTCCTCGAGGTGGTCGAGAAAGGTCTGAGGGGTTTTCGCGGACATGCTCAGCCCTTGGTGGGAGGAGCAACGACCTCCTCCTTCGCTTCTGTGTTCGGGGGGAGGTCGGGCGGGGAGCCCTGCGGGCCGGATTCGCCGGTGGGCGGGGGTGGCGGGGTTGGTTGAGATTCGTGCACCTCGCGGGTCGCGGCCTCGGAGAGGCGGTGCACCTCTTCCATGGCCCGCTCGGAGATCCCACCGAGCTGGGAACGCATCTCTCCTCCGGCGCGGCGGAATTCCGCCAAGGCCCTGCCAATGCCGCGCGCGAGCCCGGGGAGTTTCTTCGGGCCGAGAAAGATCAGGGCGAGGATCAAGATGAGGACGAGTTCCGAGCTGCCGATACCGAACATGGTCGCCGCCTGGGTGCAACGTCGAGGTCATCATAGATGATCCGCGCGGGGATGCAAACCGGGAATCGGATTGGGACGAGAGGGTCTGTCTTGCGTACGGGCCGCTTCCAAGAGTATTGGTCGGAGGTTACGCTATACTGGAACCGAACTGCCCATGACCGAGCTCCCCGCGCCGACCACGACCTTGACCCGCATGGTGACGGGCTCGTTGCTCCTGATGCTGGCGCTACCCTTGGTGCCGCTGGTGGCGGTGACGGTCTACCTGCACCGCCGCGAGAGCGTGCTCTTCGAACAGCAAGCGGAAGAGACGAATCGCCAGGTCGCGTTGTTGGCCGAGCGACTCCTCGACGAAACCCTGCGCCATGCGGCCACGGTGCTGAGCAGCGCGTCGAACCCTTTGCAAGCCCTGGACTTCCCGGCCTTCTCCCTGGCAGAATTCCTGGACGAGCAGGGCATGGTGACGGCTTCTTCCTTGGGGGAGGCCCGTTCCGGTGCGCGCTACCCCGAGGCTCTCCCGTTCAGCGCGGTCGAGAGTCCTCCCTCGTTCCTCTTCGAGGTCACCCCGGTCCTCGAACTCGCCCCGTTGCCGCGGCCGTGCGTCTTGCTGCGCACCGGGGGGCGCAGCGGCCCACCGACACGCCCCCGCCTGGCCTGCCTCGATGCGGAGTACCTGCGCCTGCACCTGACCGCGAACGTCGGTACCCTGCTCCACCGACATGTCTATGTGCTCGATCGAGCCGGGAGGCCGATCTTCTATAGTCTCGAGGACTCCAACCCCGATGCGCACGTCCTGGCGAGCAATCCGCCCGTACGGGCCTTCCTGGGGGGGCAGCGCGGGCCCCTGCATTTCGTGAGCACCATCTCGGGCAAGGAACGCTCGGGTTTCGTCCACGTCATGCCCTCCACGGGCTGGGGGGTGATCGTCAGCTATGACGTTGCCGAGAAGCTGCTCGACCTGCGCCAACGCCTCGGCTGGTTGATCCTCGCGCTCGGGGTTGCCTGCCTCTTGGCCGTGGCCGTCTTCTACCGCTTCCTCAGGATGCAGGTCCGCCCCATGCTCGAGATCACCGCTCAGCTCGTCAACCATGAGCGCGACCCCCTCCAACCGGTCGAGGTCTCCTACCAGGTGCTGCGTATCGGCGAGTTCAATCGCCTGGTGGCCGATCTCAACCTGCACATCGAGCGTGCGAGGGCCGCGGAGGCACGTTCGCTGCGCGCCGAGCGTTTTGCCACCATGGGGGAGATTGCCGCTGGTCTGGCCCATGAACTGGGAACCCCCCTGAACGTGGTACGCGGCAATGCTCAAGTCTTGTTGCGCCGGCACGCCGGGGACGAGTCCACGACCTCGCGGCTGCAGAAGATCGTCGAACAGACCAAACGCATCGCGACCTTGATGCGCAACCTGCTCGATCTGACCCGGCAAGAACCCTCCCTGCCCAGCATCTTCGAACTCGCCCCGATGCTCACCGAGGCCGCGGAGGCCATGGCAGACCTGTACCCCGGGGTCGAGACCCGGCTCGCCCTCACCCCCGACCTTCTGGTGCAGGCTCCGCGGCGGGATCTGGAGTTGGCTCTGCTCAATCTGTGTGTCAATGCCTGCCAGGCGATGGCCGGGAGGGGAGAACTCCATCTGCGTTGTCGCCGAGGGCCTCTGGGCACCATCCTCCTCGAGGTCGAGGACCATGGATGTGGCATTTCACCTCAGGACCTGCCGAAAATCTTCCAACCCTTCTTCACCACCAAGGGCTCGGGAAGGGGTACGGGATTGGGTCTAGCCCTGGTGGACAGAGTGGTTCGCGACCTCGACGGCCATCTCGAGGTCCACAGCGTTGTCGGCGTGGGTACGCTTTTTGCCTTAACCTTGGCCGAGGTGGAACCGAGTGAGGGGGAGGAGGATGGCACCAAGCGAGAACCCGCATGACCCGATCACGGTCCTGGTTGCCGAGGATGACCAGGAGATGCTTGAACTCATCGAGAACGTCTTGACCGAGGAGGGCTATCAGGTCCTCACCGCGAACAATGGGACCGATGCTCTCGCCGCGCTGGAGCGGCGAGATTACGACGTGGTCGTCACCGACCTGAAGATGCCCGGCGCCTCGGGGCTGGAGGTGCTCCGGCGCGCAAGGGCCTCGTACCTGCGTCAACCCGTGGTGGTCATGACCGCCTTCGGGAGCATCGAGACCGCGGTTCAGGCCATGAAGGAAGGAGCGTATTCCTACATCACCAAACCCTTCGACCTCGAGGAGTTGCTCGCGGTCATGGCCGAGATCGCCGAACAGGTCCGGGCCCACCGCCAGCTCCGCGACAAGGGAGAGAGCGGAGAGGCCCCGGCCTTCCCGATCGTCTTCCGCAGCAAGGTCTTCAGGCGGGTACTGGCCATCGTCCACGAGGTTGCGGAGAGCAATGCCTCGGTGCTCCTCGGCGGCGAGACCGGCACCGGCAAGGAATTGATCGCCCGAGAACTGCACCTGCGCAGCTCCAGGGCCAAGGGACCCTTCATCCCGGTCGATGTCAATACCATCCCGGATGCCTTGTTCGAGAGCGAGTTGTTCGGGCACAAGCGCGGGGCCTTCACCGGCGCGGTGCAGGACAAACCGGGTTTGCTCGAACAGGCCGATCACGGCACCTTGTTCCTGGACGAGATCGGCGAAATGGGTCCCGCTGCCCAGGCCAAGCTCTTGCGCTTCCTCCAAGAACGCCGTTGCCGTCGGGTCGGGGATACCAAGGAGCACTGCGTGGACGTGCGCCTGGTCTCCGCCACCCACCGCGATCTCAGCGCAATGATCGGCACAGGGCAGTTCCGCGAGGACCTGTTCTACCGGCTCGCGGTGATACCGATCAACCTCCCGGCCCTCCGCGAACGGCCCGAAGACATCACCCCGCTGGCCTATCACTTCCTGCGCATGTTCAACAAGGGCTTCTCGGTCGAGGGTTTCCGTCAGGATGCCCTCGAACTCCTCGCCAGTTTCCCGTGGCCGGGAAACGTGCGCCAGCTCGAAAACGCGGTCGAACATGCCGTGATCATGCGCAAGACAGGCCTGATCAAGCGGGACGACTTTCCGGCCTGGATCACCACGTCGGGAAACGCCCAGCACACCGATCTACGGACGCTCGAAGAGGTCGAGCGCGGTTATATCCTCGAACTGCTGGATCGCTGCCAGGGCAACCGGAGCAAGACCGCCAAGATCCTCGGGATCAATCGCAGGACCCTTTTACGAAAACTCGCCGTCTATAATATCCCCCCTCGCCAATAACCGCGGGCGGAGTGTGGGCACCGAGGCAGAATGCCCCACCTGGCAAGGAGCAGGGCAGGCCCGGTGGGAAGGCTGTCCGGGGCATTGCCGCCCACCCTGCACCCGGGTGTGATTCGTTCTGCCCCAGGCGTACGGTGCAAGAGGAGGTGCTTTTCTGGCAACAATTTGATCGTGCGATGGAATTATTCGCGGCACGAATCCTGCCCAGGGCCCTCGCGGCCGAACTCAGTATGTGGCACGGCCTCGAGGTGTACCCCCATGTCGACGAAGCCGGGACCGAATTATCGCGACCAGAGACGTCGCTTGCTCGCCCGCTTGCTCCTGACCTATCTCACCCCGTTGTTGGTCGCCGAAGGGTATTTCTTGGTCCAGTACCGCGGTCTGGTCCTCGAAGGCCGTCGCAATCATCTCGTGTCGCTCTCCGAGAACCTCGCCACCACGCTGGACCTGTTCCTCTCCGAACGGGTGCGGAACCTCTCCCACATCATCGACGATCCCGGGTTCCCGGAGCGACCGGACGAGACGGACTTGCAGGACCACCTCAGCAACCTCCGACGCCAGAGCGATACGTACATCGATCTCGGCGTCTTCGATGAGCGGGGGCAGATGGTGGCCTATGCCGGACCCTATCCCGATCTGACCCGGCAGGACTACAGCGAGGAATCGTGGTTCAAGGAGTTGCGGGCCGGCAAGGTCGGGCAGGTGGTCACCGACATCTACCTCGGCTTCCGGCAAGAACCCCACTTCACCCTCGCCGTCTCCCGGCGCAGGGGGCAGCAGCTCTCGGTGCTCCGTGCGACCTTGGCTCCGAGTCAGGTCCATGAGTACATCGAGAGTCTGGAAGAGGCCAAGGTGGTGCGGGTGGCCTTGATCAATGGCCATGGGATCTATCAGTCCGCCAATCCCGATCTCGGCAACCCGCTCGAGACCTCGGTGATTCTGCCGCCCCGCGAGCCCCGCGCGGATTCCGGTGAAGATCGTTCGGGTAAGGTCTATGGCTATGCTTGGCTGCACACCACGGCCTGGGCCGTGCTGGTGGATGAACGGCGCTCGCCCGGAGAACCCTGGTTGACGCCCCAAGAGCAGCGGGTCCTGTTGTTCGCCCTGCTCTTGACCCTGGTCATCATCGGCATCATCGCCGTCCGCGCCCGGCAGGTGATGGCCGTACGCATCGAGACCGATGCCACGACCTCGGAGCTGTCCGGACAGCTCCTGCAAGCCTCGAAATTGGCCTCGATCGGGGAACTGGCGGCCGGGATCGCCCACGAGATCAACAACCCCCTGGCCAGTATCGCCGAGGAGGCAGGCCTCATCCGGGATATGCTCGATCCGCGTTTCGGAGACGGCCTGGTTCCCGCCGAACTGGACACCCGACTCGCCTCCATCCAGGCCGAGGTCTTCCGCTGTCGGGACATCACCCACAAGCTCTTGCGCTTCGTCCGCCGCAGCGACGCCGAGTTGGCGTCGACTGACCTGCACGCCCTGATCGACGACCTGCTCGAGACCCTCTTCCTGCGCGAACTGAGCGTGGAGAACATCAGTATCGAGCGGCGATTCGCTCCGGAGCTACCCACGATCACGACCGATGCCAACCAGCTTCGCCAGGTGTTGCTCAACATGCTCAACAACGCCATCGACGCGATCGAAGGCCAAGGTTCCATCGTCCTCACTACCTCGCTCGTGCCCGAGGGCAGGGTGGCGCTATCTCTGGCCGACACGGGGAAAGGCATACCCAAGGAACTGCTCGAGAAGATCTTCATGCCCTTCTTCACGACCAAGGAGGTCGGCAAGGGCACCGGCCTCGGTCTGCACGTGTCCTACGGCATCGTCCGCAATCTTGGGGGAACCATCGCGGTGCAGAGCGTCGTGGGCAAGGGGACCACCTTCATCATCACATTGCCGGTAGGGGAGGCATCCTCTCCGGGAGACCGTCAAGGAGGAACGCCATGCAGTTGAACACGGTCGGGGACCTGATGATCCCCCTGTCCGAGTGTCCCAAGGTCAGCACCGACGCCACGTTGGAAGAGGTGTTCTTGGTGCTCGACGAGGCGCAACGCAGCTCGCCGATAGGGCGACCCCACCTGCGGGTGGTACTGGTCGTGGACCAGCAAGGTCTCGTGGTCGGCAAGCTCGGCTACCTTGCGCTGCTCAGAGGCCTGGAACCGCGCTACGATCTCTTCGGCGACCTCGAACTCCTGGCTCGGGCAGGGGTCAGCCAAGAGCTCGTCGGTTCCATGCTGGAACAATTCCGCTTCTGGCGCGGCTCGCTCGAGGACATCGCGGGGCGGGCGGCGAGCATCAAGGTTTCCTCGGTGATGCACCCGATCGAGGACTATCTCGAGCACAATGCCTCGATCGCCCATGGACTCCACCGCCTGATCATGAGCCAGACTCTCTCGTTGCTCGTGAAAGACGGTTCCACCGTGGTCGGTTTGTTCCGCCTGGCAGAGCTCTTCACCGAGCTGACCGCGCAGGTGCGGCATACCAAGAGTGCGAAGCTCGAGGAGGAGCGGCGGCCATGAAATCCAACAAGATCCTCCTCGTCGACGACGAGAACACCTTTCGCTTGGCCCTGGCCGATCGCCTGCGGCGTCGCGGCTATACGGTCGTCGAACTCGAGAGGGGGGCGGAGGCGCTGAAGACCGCGCGCACCGACTCGGACATCGACGTGGTCGTCCTCGATCGCAAGATGCCCGATGCCGACGGCGAGCAGGTCCTGAAGGAACTCAAGCAATACCGGCCCGAGCTGCAGGTGATCATGCTCACCGCGCACGGCAGTTTGAGTTCCGCCATGACCTCGGGAAAGCTGGAAGCCTACGCCTACCTGCAGAAACCTTGTGATTTCGAGCAGTTGATCGCGACGCTCGAGATGGCGCGCCAGGACAAACCTCGTCTGCACCACCGCCTCGAGGTCCCGCTCCAACCGCGAGGATCGTGGTGGTCCAAGCTCAAGGGCGTGGAAAATTCCCGCCCCTTGGTGATCGGTCTCGGGGTTGTGGCCTTCGTGCTGCTCGCCTATGGGGCCATACCCGAGCGTATGCTCGAACTCAGCGGGAGCGTGAAACAAGGGGAGACCGGCGACCCGATCATGGGGTACGCGGCGTACAAGAAGATGAAGGTCGGCGAGACCATCGCATCTTACTACAGTGCGAAGTACGAGCTCGGCATCACTCTGGGAGAGGGGCAGAAGAAGCAACCGCTCTCGCCGGAGCAGGTCGCCAGACGGGGGATGATCATGCTCGGCATCCTGGTCCTGTGCGCCCTGTTCTGGGCCACGGGAGCCATGCCGGTCGGCGTGACCGCGCTCGTGGTCGGCGGCTTGATGTACCTGTTCGAGATCTTCAAGCCCGACACCATCGCCGCGGCGTATGCCAAGGACGCGGTCATCTTCATCTTCTGCGTCCTGGCGCTGACCAAGGCGATCTCGAAGACCGGACTGGACCGCCGCATCGGCATCCTCCTGCTCGGGACCTCGACCTCGCTGCCGCGGGTGATGTTCCTCTTCCTCCCCATGGTCGGCATGGCCTGTTCCTTCCTCTCCGAGCACGCCATCGTGGCCTTCCTGATGCCGATCCTCATCTTGGTCTATGTCGCTGGGACCCGCGGTACGGGAGGGAACCGCAATCTTGCGGTGATGCTGGTCCTGGCCCTGACCTTCACCGCGAACCTCGGGGGACCGGGCTCTCCCGCGGCTGGTGGCCGCAACGCTATCATGCAGGGTATTCTGGCCGACTATTGCACCGCGCCATCCTTCGGGCAGTGGGTGAAGTACGGTCTGCCCTTCGTGCCGGTCGCGGCGCTCAGCATCGGGGCCTACTTCTACCTGGTGTTCTGGCGGCGGCTGCGCGGGTTGAAGGTGAATGCTGCCGATTACGTCCGCGAGGCCTCGCGTCGCATCGGTCCGATGACCCGGGACGAGGTGATCACGGCCGTGATCCTGGTGTTACTGGTCTCGATGTGGATCGCCATTTCGGACGACAACGGTATGGGCGGCCCGGCCATCGTCGCCGTGGTCCTCCTTAACCTCTTCCGCATCCTGACCTGGCGCGACATTGCCTCGATCCACTGGGAGGTGGTGGCTCTGTACGCCAGCGCCTGTGCCCTGGGCAAGGGCCTGGCCGAGACCGGCGGAGCGCTCTACCTGGCAGACCAGTTCGTGGCGATCCTGCCCGAAGCGATGAAGAGCGGCCCTGGGCTCGCCATTGCGGCGAGCCTCTTTACGGGGATCAGCACCAATTTCATGAGCGACGGCGCGACCGTGTCCATGCTCGGGCCCATTACCGTACCCATGGCCATCATCGCCGACACCCATCCCTGGATGGTCGGGTTGGCCACGGCCTTCGCCTCCTCCTTCGCTCACATGTTCCTGGTCGGGACCCCGAACAACGCCATCGCCTATGCCATGGCCAAGGACCCGATCACGGGAGAGCAACTGGTGACCATCAAGGATTTCCTCATCCACGGCTTTGCCGCGTTGCTCATTTCCTTCACCCTGCTCTGGGGCTGGGTCATCCTGGGCTACTGGAGTTGGCTGGGCTTTCCCTCATGAATGAACCCATGACCGGAGGACGATCATGACCGACAAGAAGATCAAGCTGCTCATCGTCGACGACGAGGTAAAGTTCCTCGAGTCCATCGCCAAGCGCCTCGAGCTGCGCGGGTTCGAGGTCCTGACCGCGCATGACGGGGTACGTGCGCTCGAGCTGGCCCACGAGGAGCGCTTCGACCTCGCCCTCTTGGACCTGAAGATGCCTGGCCTGAACGGGAAGCAGGTGCTGGAGCACCTCAAGCAGGAACATCGTTTCTTGGAGGTGATTATCCTCACCGGTCACGGATCGCTCGAATCCGCGGTGGATTGCACCAAGCTCGGCGCCTTCTGCTATTTGCCCAAACCCTACGAGATGGACAAGCTGATCGAGGTCCTCGGCAAGGCCTACCAGGTGCGGCTCGAGCGGAAGTTCAAGGAAGATCAGGCCCGTTTGGATGAGCTGGGGAGGATCGCGCTGAGTTCCAGCCCTCTCGGGATCCTGCGCCGCATGCGCGAGCTCGACGACGAACAGCGCTGAACCCGGGAACGTTCGTATGGGACACGAAGTGCCGAAGTCCAACGTGAGATTCTAACGAGATTCTAACCTGAAGTTCTTTGCCTAAATAACCAGCAAAATACA
>Ga0156395_1332_pt2 | contig 27829 bp, 20 predicted proteins | sample RifOxyA3_FD_108039 | JGI IMG/M metagenome (GOLD analysis project Ga0156395, IMG submission 108039) | Deltaproteobacteria bacterium RIFOXYA12_FULL_61_11 | reverse complement strand
GCCTCCTTTCTTGTCGTCCAACAAGAAAGGAGGTCGGCCGACGGGATCGACCATCCCGCCAGCAATGTCCCGCCGGTCGAAAAAAGTCCTTCCTCGGTCTACCTCAGGCATGGCCCTGCGTTTGACCCATGCTGCCCCACAGCCCCGCACGGGTATTCCTCACAACCCACTTGCTTCCCTGCGCCAACCTGGGAAACTACGAAGGACACCTCTCCGGGAGTTCGAGGATGACAAGTACGGCTCAGCCCACGCGCGGAGTGCTGCGCGTTCTCTTTAGCACGCGCATGCTCATCTGCATTTTCAACGGGTTCACCGCGGGGATGCCGTTGTACTTCCTCTATCATTTGCTCCCGGCATGGCTGCGTTCCGAGGGGGTGGACCTCAAGACCATCGGTCTCTTCGCCCTGGTCGGTATCCCTTACACCTGGAAGTTCCTGTGGTCCCCGGCCCTCGACCGCTACACCCTCCCGTTCCTGGGGCGGCGGCGCGGTTGGATGCTCCTCGCTCAGGTGGCCCTCCTCGTCTCCATGGGTTCTCTGGGAGTATTCGATCCGCGCGAGAACATCTGGTTGATTTCTTACCTTGCTCTGGCCATTGCGTTCTTCTCGGCCACGCAAGACATCGTCCTGGATGCCTACCGCAGAGAGCTCTTGCCCGATGAGGAACTCGGCTTGGGCAATTCGATGTACGTCAATGGATACCGCACCGCTGTCTTCGTGCCCGGAGGACTGGGCCTGATCTTGGCCGATCACATCACCTGGCCCATGGTCCACCTGACCATCGCGTGCTTCATGGTCGTGGGTATCGTCAAGACGTTGCTCGTGCCGGAACTGCCGCGGCCGCAAGGGTCGCCGCGTTCGCTGTACGAGGCGGTCGTCCGCCCCTTCAAGGATTTCTTCGGTCGAGAGGGAGGGGTGAAACAGGGCCTCCTGATCCTCTCCTTCCTGCTGCTCTACAAGCTCGGCGATAATATGGCCACGGCCCTGTCCACGCCCTTCTACCTCGATCTCGGGTTTTCCAAGACGATCATCGGGTCCATGGTCAAGCTGATCAACTTCTGGGCCATGATGCTCGGCTCGTTCTTCGGCGGGGTGCTTATCTTCAAGATCGGGATCAACCGTTCGTTGTGGCTCTTTGGCGTGGTCCAGCTCGTCTCCATCCTGGGGTTCGCCGTGCTCTCCGAGGTTGGCGACCACATCCCGACCCTGGCCGTCGTGCTCGCGTTCGAGTACCTCGGGGTCGGTCTGGGCGCGGCTTCCCTGGTCGCGTTCATGTCGAGAGCCACCAGCAAGAGCTTTTCGGCCACCCAGTTCGCCCTCTTCTCCAGCATCATTGCATTACCTCGCACCTTTGCCAACGCCCTGACCGGGTTCCTCATCGAGGGAGTCGGACCCGACGACGGCCTCTATTACCGGCTGTTGGGAGAGTGGACTGGCCTGGGGTACACCAATTTTTTCCTGGTCTGTACCGCCTGCGCCGTGCCGGGCATGGTGCTCTTGTACTGGGTTGCGCCGTGGAAGGACCGGGCCTCGAGCCCTCGCTGAGGGAGGCTTGACCTGACCCGCGCTTCAGACGTATTCGGGCGCGGTTTCGAGGTCGAGCTTCTGTTGCTCGTAGTAGTTCTTGAAGGTCTCCATGAGGGTCTGTTCGAGCTTCTCGACCTGCAGGGGGAGGGACAGGACTGCATCGAAGCGTTCGAGTTGCAGGTGCTCGTTGCCCAGGGTGTCGTCCTCGAGGGCGAGCGCGGGTAGGGTGAGCCTGGGCAGCACCTCTTGCAGCACGTCGAGGTGGTCGAAGTCGAGGCGGCGTACGTCGAGGAAGAGGAAGTCGAAGCTGTTGATGTGGTCGACCTCCTCGGGACCGGGGTAGCGGCCCACGATCATCTCGAGGAAGAAATAGTACTTGATCTTCTTGAAACATTCCTCGAGCCGCGAACCGAGTTCGGGGTCCTCGGTGTAGCAGACCAACTTGAGCTTGGTGCGGGTGACGAGCTGCCAATTGTGACACAGGCTCTGTCGGAGGAGGCGTTCGACCAGCTTGAGTATGTCCCCGACCGGGGTGTCCCAGCGCACCGCGACCTGGATCCCGCGCAGCGCCGGATCGTAGATCGGTCGGCCGGTTTCGCGCTGGAGCAGGAGGATGAGGAGCTCTTGGCGGTATTTCCGTACCTGGGTGATGAAGTCGGCCAAACCTCCCCTGATGAGGGATTCGTCGATGATCATCAAGGTGAAGGCAGCCCCGAGCAATCTCGAGAGCAGCTCTTTGAAGGCGCCGACCTCATCGACCTGGTAGCCGTCCCTGGTTAGTCCGGCAAGAATGCCCTGACCTACCAGCGGAGGGAAACCACACAGGACCTTGAAGCCCCTCCTCGCGAGGATTTCGTTGACCTTGAGCTGCCGCTCGAGGTTGACCATGAGGTGTTGGACTTTGCTCTCGGTGACGACACAACCTCCGTACTCGAACTCGAAACCGAGAGGATCTGCCGCCGCTTGTCCGCCGATCTCGCGGGACCAGACCACCTCGATATGGATCTTCTTGAGCCCCGAGTTCTTCATCCGGAAATTGAGCAAACAGACATCGTGGGTGTGGATCTTCTTGCGCGCGCGGAAGCGCACTCCCTCTTTCGAGATGTCCAAGATCTTTATCTGGAAGCGTTTATTGTCCTTCAGGGTCGCGGTCTCGCGCAGCAACAACCCGTTCCCGGCAAGTTCGACCCGGAAGCGCGGACTGCGGCGTTTGTCCCTGAAGTCAGCCTCTGGGTCTTCTTCGGGAGCAGCCTGCACGGCAGTGATTTTGACAAGATAATCGCGCAGGGTGAGCTTCTCTTGGGGCGTGAGTTGAGCCACTGCCTTGAGACAACGCTTCAGTCGCTCGGACATCCCTCTCCTCGGTGCGCCCCAATCCCTTGTCGCGAATCGCACTGACGCACAATCGTAAGGGAAAAGTCCAGGAAAGGCAACGCTTGTCAACTGGCGAACGTATAGAGAACCTCGACGGCCAGGGTACGCACGGAGAGATCCTGGCCGACTACGCAGAGAGCCAGGAGCAGCTCTTCTCGGGCCTCGAAGAGGATATATCCGCCTGGGCCCGCTGCCGCGGGCAAGATGGTCAAGGCACCGTCAAAACCGATTTCGACATTGAGGAAGAGGTTGAGGCTCTGGAGCAGGGCTTCCCGGGGGACGGCCTTGCCGCGGAAGAGTCCCCGCAGGAGAGTCTGGGGATCCGGGCCGTCGGGATAGAGGGGGAGGGACGGGAGGAGCAGGTCATGCCTCCGGACGTTGTCCTCGGCGATGATTGCCAGCGGTTTGCCGCGGTTGGAATAGAGGACATCGCCGACGGTCGGCCGGAGAGAACGGAGCTCGTGCAGGGTCCACCCTCGATCGAAGTATTCCCTCACGTCATGCTTGACGACCATCACGAGATGGACGACGGCCCCTCCTTCCCGATCGCGGAGGAGCAGTGTTTTTCCGCGTTGCAGGGGCACCAACGCAACCTTGCCCGCGGTGAGGGTGAAGGAACCCTGACGGCCCACGGGCTTACTTGAGCTTGCTCTCGACCCGCTTGACCATGGCCCGCAGCTTGGAAAAATCGGTATTATAGGCCGGGACGAAGTAGTCCATGCGGAACAGTTGGTCGATCAGGTTCCGGTTCTCGGGCATGTTGATGTACGACAGCAGCGCGGCCACGACCTTCATGGTTTCACGGGGGTATTTCTTGAAGAAGTCGCTGGTGACGCAGAAGATCTCATTGGGCACGGCTTCGGTGAAGAGGAGGGGTTCGACCTGGGATTGCTGCTCGGGGGCGAGGAAGAGGTTCCAGGAGCCCTCGGCGACCTTGAGCTTGGCCCATGTCGCCACGGCATCGACCTTCTCCTCGAGCAGGAGATGCAGAGATTCCTTGTGCTGGCCGGAATACTGGATGGATTTGAAGAATTTTTCCGGCACGATGCCTTTCCCCAGGAGCGCGGCATAGGGCAGCAGGTATCCCGAGGTACTCTGCCGGTCGCCGAAGGACAGAGTCTTGCCCTTGAGGTCTTCGAGGGTGCGAAAGCCCCTGCCTTTTTTTACCACGATAGCCGCGCGGTACATCTCCTCGCCGTCGAAGATGGTTTTCAACAGCACGGTGAGTTGCACCTTGTCGGCTGCGAGGATGTAGGAGAAGCCGGACAGGAAGGCGAAATCGACCTGTCCCTTCGTCATGCCTTCGCCGACGCTGGCATAATTTTCCGGAATAATTGCCTTGATGTTGAGGTGGGTGATTTTTTTCAGTTCTTCGATAAAGAGTTCCTTGAGAGGGTCTTGTTCCCCACTCATCTGGGGGTGAAAGGCTATCCTGATCAGAGGGTCGCGTTGGACGGTTGACCAGGCGCGATCGTCGAACCCGGAAGAAATCGTTGCCGCGAGGACTCCAAGCAACCCCAGGACCAGCTTCATCGTTCCCTCCCCGTATGTATGGCGTTGAGAACGATAGGGGCAGGGTCGGGAAAAGGCAATGGAAAAGAACGAGGGCGAGGGACAATAAGGAGGTACAACCGTTCTTACGGATCCACGCCGTAGGCCCGGCGCAAGGCGAGCTCGACCTTGTGGATGAAACCCAATACCAAGCGCAGTTCGTTCCGTGGCAGGGAGGACCTTTGCAGTACGTGGGCCAGAAAGTTGCGGTAGCTCTCCTCTCCATAACGAACGAACAATCCCAATCTTCCAGCGATGGCGGCAAGGCTCTCTTCGAGTTCGATGATCTCCCTTCGCTCCACCGGAGTGTCCTTTCGCCCGGCTTCATGCACCGGTTGGTTCCCGTGGACAGCTTCGAACAGGGCCGCGGTGACGATGGCCACGGCATGGGAGAGATTGAGAGAGGCGTGGGGTTCCTGAGCGGGAATAGTCACATAGCGTTCGCAATACCGCAATTCCGGATTGGACAGGCCGTTCCGTTCGTTACCGAAGAGCAACCCAACCTTGGTCCCTTCGGCATAGTCGAGCAATTCGGCGCTGAACTCGGACGGTGTCCGGTAGGTCCCGAAGAGTCGCCGATTGCTCCTCCGGGTCGAGCCTGCTACCACGTGCAGGTCGGACACGGCCTCGGCGACCGTGGAGAACCATTCCGATTGGTCGAGGATCTCATCGGCCATCACTCCCATTTTATAGGCATTCTCGTCGAGCGGTACGGTATCCACGAGTCGCAAGCGAGAGAGACCGAAGTTGCGCATGGCGCGAGCCGTGGAACCGATGTTGTGGCTGTTGCGGGTGCGCACCAAGACAATGAAAACGTTTGTCAGGTCCATGCCGTCGTTCTAGTATGCCTACAACGTGTCGATGGGGCGGCTTCCCGTGCAACGTTCACCGCTGTTCCCCGTGTTCGCAGCCCTGATCCTCTTCGGGTGCGACCCTCCCGCGGAGGTGAAACCCTCCCCGGCGGAAACGCTCGATCCCGATGTCGCGGCTTGTCCCGATAATGCCCGGGCCTTTCTCGCCACCAATCCCTCTTCCGAGGAGGTCATCGAGTTCAGCAAGGCCATTGTACCGATCTTTCGTTCGATGCTGGCCCCCAAAAAACCAGCGTGTATCGTCTGCCATCTGCCGAATTCTCCCATCGAGACCGGGGGACTGGTACTCGGCGGCACGGGGGTCGAGGCTCTGAGAGTGTGTCGGGAATTGACCGAAGAGCGGGCGTCCGACCCGATCGTAGACCCTTCGGCCGATGCATCCTCTGCCGGACGTATCGATTGCGGTGAACCCGAGCGCAGTCTGATCGTCTTGGAACCCTCGCTCGGGTATCAGGCGTCCGGTCGACCCCATCCGGTGAATGCCAAGGTTTTCCACGGTCCTACCGATCACGCTGCCCAGCGCATCATCCGCTGGATCGAGCAGGGAGCTTTCTGCAACTGAAGCTTCACAGGCTCGAGGCCGCGAGCTTTCCCGGAGGATAGTCGGAAGCCTGCGGATCGAGATCGCGGTGTACCAGATAATTGCCCTGCAGGACGTTGGAGATGGTGCCGACCTTGGTCTGGGCCTGTTTGATGTCGTAGGTTGCGGTGCCGACCGCTTCGTCGGCGCTCTTGATGGTACCGTTGACATAGATGTCGAGGGTCATGTCCGCGGTCAGGAGGTCGGGGAATTTGCTTTGCGGAAAGGTGAACCCCTTGACCGTATAAGTGATCTTGTCCCCTTTATAGCTCACGTTGCTGAGCGGCTTCACGATCCATTGGCTGCCGCTGTAGTTCCAGTAGAGCTCACCGCTGAGCCCGGTGTTGTCATGGAGTACATGGGCGGTGAGATAGAGGTTCTGTACCCTTTGGTTCTCGGGAATACCAGCGATGGCGAAATCGATGGTGGCCTCGATGAGGTAGTAGCCGGTCAGATTGTATTTCTGGGTGTTGGCACCGTTATTGTCTCCTTCGTCAACAGGATCGGCGGCCGTACAACCGGAGACACCGCCCAAGACCATGACCACGAACAACGCGATTGCGGCACGCATGGATTGTATCCTCGTCAGGAACCTGTCCCTAGCTCTACCACCTTCGCGGTCAGAGAATCAAGGATCCCGATGCTGTCTGCGCCGGGAGGAATACTCCTAGGGGCGAGGTCTCCCGGTGTGTGGGGTAGCGGCGGTGGAGCACAGACCCTGGATGGCAGGATGCAGGTCGGGGTCCTCGAGTCCGAGACAGCGCAGCGCCGTCGCCGGGAAGAGGGTCATCGAGAAACGCGGCAACACCCGTCCTGCCTCGATGCCGGGACCAACGGCAAAGAACAGGGCCTCTTCGTGGTGATGGAACATGTCCAGTCCACCGTGGTCGCTGATCACGAAGAGCGTATCCTCCGGGCCGAGCAAGGGGAGCAGGGAAGCGACCATGTATCCGTAGTACTGATAGAAGAAATCGAGCACTCCATCGTAGGGGGTGCCCCGGGTTTCGGGATGCCAGGCGAGGTGATCGATGAACTTGTGCATCAGGAAATCCATCTCCGGGAAGCGCACCATCAGGAAGTCAGGTCCTCCCTGGGTCAGCGTCCTGAGGAGGTTGAGGTATTTCTCGTTGGTGGCCAGGAAGGTCTCCAGGAGCAGTTCATCGACCGCGCGTTCCCGATCGTCCCCGGAGCGGGCGCCGACGATGAAGCGCATGAACGCGGCTCGTTCCGAGGGTTCGTCCGGTGGGGGGAGGGTCAAAACCGGTCTTTCCTTGCCGGCATCCTCGGTCGCATGCAACCCGAGGTCGGAGTAGATGTAATTGAGATAGCTGCGTTCGTGGCGGCCGAGCCGTTGCCAGATCGTCTCCACCTTCTCTCCGAGCAGGTAATCGACCGCTCGTTCGCTGACGCCGGCGAGAAGGGAGGACAGGGCAACCAACCCCTTGAGCTGGATCACGGTATCCCGGACCATGGAGCCGAGCGAAGAGCCCTGTCGCCAGCCGAGTTCGGTGAGGACCTTGGTGGCTTGGGCGGTGGGCAGTACCGGGGTGACCATGGTTCCGTGCGTGCCCGCCTCGATCAACCGCGCATACGGCCGACCAGCACCGGCCTGGATCAGGGGCATCAAGATCCACCAACTCCCGCAGTCGAGCCAGACCACCACGACCCGTTTTCGTTGTGGGGTTTCCTTCTTTGCACCGAGCAAGCCACTGACCGGGGTATCCAAGGATACCTCGGGCCAGGTCGGGATCTCGCCCCCGGCGCGGCGAGCGAGATTCTCGACCGATCGTTTGAAATCGGCCTCGGCCAAGTTCCGGCGCGGCCAGCGGAACGAAGGGTCGGCGACATCAAGGAACACTTTTGGATGTTCGGCTGACAGACCTTCGGGGGAGAGCCGGACTCCGGCGCGCGTCCCACCATCCTGAGTTCCGACGAGCATGGTCAGCCCGAAGGGGGAGCCGGTGAGGACGCGAAGGGTCGTGGTAAAGGTGCAACGGTCGAGGCGTTCGAGAGGAAGCGGCTGATACGCAGTGACTTCCTCGTGTCGGCCCTCGCGATCGAGGGATGCGCGGAGTAGAAGGGCATCGCTGGTGCAGTCCCGGACCTCTATAGGAAGGTCGAGTTGGCGTTCTGAGGCTCCTTGACCCTCGATGCGCAAGAGACTCTTCTGCTGAGCCTCGGCATCCATCCCGAGCAGCCGCGCATACGTAGTCAAGGCTTCGCGTCCGGTCGCTTTGTCCCCTTCGGCGTAAGCGATCCTGGCTCTATACATGTGGAGCAGGGCATCGTTGGAATAAGCCCGCAAGGCTTCCACTATCAGGGGTTTCGCCTGGAGCAGGTGGTCACCGGCGACAAGGTGCAAGGCGAGGAGGCGCACCACCTCCGGGGGCCGTTCCTTCCTTGCCGCGAGAGAGGTTTCCAGCACGGCGATAGCCTGCTCGAGGCGAAGTTGCCGGGCCAGAGCGATGCTTCGCACCAGGAGTACCTTCTCGGCCAGAGCCGGATCGAGGTCGGCCCTGGCACTGATCGCAGCAAGGCGTTGTTCCGCCTTGTCAAAACGGCGGCATTCGATTTCCAGGCGAGCGTGGTGCAGGGCCAGCCGGGGGGATGGGGCAGCCGGTTCGTGCGCTTCCAGCATGCGCAGTCCGTCGAGGCATCGCTTCCGTTGCAGGTAAGCCCGAGCCAGCGTGGTCAAGGCCAATTCGTAGGTCTGCCCTTGGAGCTTGGCCTTGTTCCGGGTGAAGAGCTGTTCTGCCCGATCGTGCCGACCACTGCGCACCAGGGCCTCGAGGACCACGCGGAGGGTTTCGGCCTCACCGGCTTGTTGTTCATCCAACTTGCTGTAATATTGAACGACGTCGGTTGACCTCCCCGCGAGGATCAGGGCCTCGAAGAAGGTATTCCGCAAGCGGGCATAGCCGAGCACGACGTCCAATTCGCGTTCGTACGCTTTGAGTTCTGCAGTTGTGTCTTTGGCGAGAGCGAGCAGGACTGCTAGGCGGACGGTGGGGATGGCTGCCGCGGTGATGCCCACCCCTACAACTGCCGCTGCAATCAAAGCCGCAAACCGTATGTTCTTCCTTCCCAGCTTCATCTCTGCGGCTCCACCTCTCGGGCCACGCAGTGGAGCAGCATCCCACCTTCACGCTGGGAAAGACTCAGCACGACCAGTTCATAGGGGAACGGCTGAGTTCGGCCTACGCCTGCCCCAGTCATTGCTCGGAGCATTTCGTTGCTGCGATCGATCGCACTGCCGTTGAAGGTCGCCTCGATGCTCGGAGTCGAAGGAAGGTGGCTACCCTTATCCAAGACGAATTCGAGATTCAGCTTATGCAATCGTCTGCAGAGCGGCAGATCGTAGCCGAGCGCCGTAAACCCCTTCTCGACCATCCAGCAGGGGCTGGCATGCGGGAACAGAGGTAGTTCCACACTGCGTATGGCTCCGGCTGAGCCGGGGTCCTCCCTAAACTCGACCTTCCAGAGTTCGGCCAAACTCCGTTCGACTAGGCGCAGGGCACCTCTGGCGAGAGCCTCACTTCGCACCTTGGCGATGAGGAAGCCCGAGGGGTGGGCAAGGCCGCGCTCCTCGCTCTCGACCAAACCGAATATATAGGTAGGACCGAGCACCTGGGCCAAGGCGGCGCGAGGGTCGAGGTTGAAGTATTCGGCCAAACCTCGACCTCCGGCCTCTTTCTGCTGCATGGAGGCAAGAGCTGAGGCATCGAGTCCGAAGGCGATTTCGAGGGCAAGGGGCAGGGGTGGGGTGAGCTCCGGCCTCGGGTAGAGCGGAGCGAGAGGGGCTCCGTTCCAGGGAAGTAGCAGCTCGGCGGTCAGTTCTCTGCTTTGATAGGTCCAGGCACCGGGTAAGAGTCTCCAGTCGGTGGTTTCGTCTCCCCGATGCAGCAAAGCCAGTCTGGGCCAACGGTTCGCAGGACCGAGCGTCTTGAGCAAGGTGACAAGTTCGTCGGACGAGATCGCACTATCCTCAGGTACAAGCAGGTGCCAGGCCGAGACAAGCACCTCGCGATAACCGTCAGGGGTTTTCGAGGGGGCGACCTCGAGGATGGCAGTACCTCTCAACGCGCCGTTCTTCCATTCGAGCAAGACCCCGATCATGGGGACGGAGGAGGGCAAGACTAATTGCTTCAATAGCTTATCATGCAGGAAGACCGCATCCTCAGCCGGTCCGCGTAAGGGTAGGGTGTTGGAAAGGTGCTCGAAGAGGGGTACAGCGTCGCGAGGGAGAGCGAAGAAACCATAGGTCTTAGCCTGGAGGGTGTGAGGTACGATCAGGCTGGAGAAGACGGCGAGAATCGCAGCGATGCGAAGCAGGGGACGAGCTAACGTGGTGAGTACCTCAGTACCGGCGCAGCAGACGTTCGTATGCCGCGAGGATGAGTTCCTGCTCGGCGCTGGTGAAGTCTCCGAGCATGGCCTTGAAGGATTGCGCTTTGATCGTACCTGTACCCGGGGTAGCAGGGACGTCCTCGAAGGCTTGAGCCACGGCGGCGTCGAGTTCGTGATTGCGGGAAGCCTTGGCTGCGGCCACGGCGCGTTGTTCGTTGACGATTCCGCTGCTCTTGACCACCCGCTTGAGATAGTCTTTTTTATCCACGGTCTTCATCAGGATATCGCGGATCTCGGCCGGGGTGAGAGCGGGGTTCTCGGCCACCACCATGGAAGCCACGCGAGCGACGTTGGGAGAGGCCATAGAGGTCCCGGACATCGGTAAGTAACGGTTGTCTGGTACGCTGCTCTCGACTGCGACGCCTTCGGCAGCCAGATCGACGTTTTCGACACCGTAGTTTGAGAACGAGGCAAGAGCGCCTTTGCTGTCGACCGCTGCGACCGTAATAGTGTTCTCGCGGCGCACGTTGGCAGGCAGGAAGATGGTCTTGTCATTGTCTTTGCCGTCGTTGCCTGCGGCGATGACGAAGAGGGTGTCCTTGACCTGGTCGGGCATAGCCGCATACACATCGTGAATCTTCTGCATGTAGTAGCGTCCGATCTCGGCCGCGGCATCGGCCGGGAGCTTCGGATAGCGAGCAGTCAAGGCCTGGGCGATCAACGCTTCACTGCTGCCCCAACTCGCGTTGGCCACGCGGATCCGCTGGGTCTTGAGGAAGCGCACTAGGTCGGCGAAGAAGGCCTCTTCCTCTTTTGCCATTTCAGCGAGGAATTTTTCCAACTCTTCCTTGGTGGGCATGTACAGCTTCGGCGCTTCTTTCTTGCCGTCACCGAAGCCCATTTTCACACCCAGGATCTCGACCGAGGGGTTCTTCTGGGTGATGATGCCGGCAACGTGGGTGCCGTGCATGATGGTACCGATGTTGTTGAGATCGCTATAGATGAAGGCGAGTAGAGCTACCATCTTGGCTTTTTCGAGGGCGCTGAGTTTCTCACCCTTCTCGACCCTCGCCAGGAGGCGCATCACGGTCACCGCTGCATCATACTTCTTCTTGCGCGAGGAAATGTCTTTGGGGTCGAAGACCTGATTGTCGTTCTTAGCAAGGTTCCAACCGGATACGTCATCGACATAACCGTTCGTGTCGTCATCTTTTTTATCAATAGTTTCGTTGGGGTTGAAAAACTGGACCGGTTTGAGCAGTTCGTGTCCGAAATCGACGCCCGAATCGATGACTGCAACCGTTACCTTGGACCCGTCCTCTTGGGCGAGACCCAAACCGCTGCACAGTGTCAATGCAATAAGGATAAAACCCTTCATTCCCCCTCCTTCACGGTTGGTAGTAGCACCGATGATCCCTGCTATCATGGATGAAGCACCGTGTCAAGAAAAGATCGAATGGTACCCCCCTCGAAGAGCGGGTAGGGATAATAAAAACGCAAATTACCTTGATGATAATGCAATGATATTTCAATGATATTCGTGGGGTCGGAGGGAGGGAGATGGTAACGAATAGAATAAATTGAATGAATACAATATCCAATATCAATTGACAAATTTCTGGAATTGCAGAATCGCAAGAATAAAAGCAGGACCACAATGAACTCAGCCGGAAAAGAAGGTCCAATGATCGCCCTGCCATACAAATTTGAAGATCGTTCAATTCAGCACAGGCCAGTCAGTGTTTGGGCGTTGGAGGGTGTTCAGACCGTTCAGACTGAAGACGCAGATATCCTAGCCGGTCAGTCCGTACAAGAGTGAGGTTCATGCAAGGGATCAGCGTTGTTCGCCGGTCCCCGCGTTCCAGGGTGGAGGGAAGTCTCGCCGACCGGCACGGCGCGCTCGACGCTCTTCTATGCTCTGCCTCAGGTGGCTTTCGTGTTCTTGTACCCACGCCTGATCACCCAAGAAGTGACCCGGCCCCGAGAGAGCCTCGAACTGCAGTCGCTTTTCCTCGATGTTCTCCACAACCCCCTCGACCTGTTCGGAATACACCGCGCGTCGGTCTTCGGGGCCTTCTCCTAGCGCGGTATAGCAGGGACTCTCGTCGACGAGCGGATCGGTCCTCCCCTCGGCGTAGTAGTGGTATGACGAGAACTCCCATCGGGAAGGATGCAGGCGTAGCACGGTTCGGGTCGGGTTCGTGTCCCCATAGATCAACGTGGTGAGTTCCTGTCGCTCGTCTTGGATCAGCTTGGTCTTCGGCCTGTCTTCGATCAGGCATCCGCTCCGTCCAACCTTGTGGTTGTACTGGAGCACGAAAGTGCTATGCACGTACTGGAGAAATCGACTGAATTCGACCGCTTTCTCCATGAATACCGTGAGATGGACGTGGTTATCCAGAATGCAATAGGCATGTATCCGCACACCGTAGCGACGTTTGTGTCGGAGCAAGAGTTGACAATAGAGCTGCTTGGCCCAGCGAGGACCCAAGAGAAAGCGCTGTTCCAGGCACCGCCACGTCACGTGTACTGTTGCCCCATCGTGGATGATGTCGAAGCGGGGAGTTCTCATGGCCCTGATACCATTGAAAGAACTGTGCCGAATGGTAACTATGCTTGATTATTGGCCTTCAACGAGGGTCTTGTTGCGAAGTGACCGATTTTCGGTCACTGAAAATCGGTCACTCTCCGAAAATCGAACCTCTGACCCCGGGGGGTTCTGACCCCGGGGGGTTCCGGAGGGGTGGCACATGGGGGGGCCAACCGCTTGGCTTGATGATATCCAGCTTTGATAATTCAGTGTTGCCACCTCTGTTGGGGTTTGCTAGGTTGCCGATGCATTGTCGGTACCCGGTCGCAAGTCCTAACGGACCGGATATTTCTCGAGGCTGACTAGGCTACGCACGAGGCCGTGATGATCAACAATTGGCTCCCGGCACTAATCCTATCCCTCATCGTATGTCTAGTTGTTCAGGAAGCTGAGGCCTCCCTCATCTCCGAATTCGCAGCTATCGACACCCCTCTCGACAATGGCACCGGGGTAACCTTGAATTGGCGTTGGGGTGGCCTTCCCTCCGAAGGGATGCGGCTCAGAATAGAACGCTCCACCATTTCCAACCCTGGTCAATTCGACCTTGTTGAACAGCCCTCTCCGAGCAGTCAAACCCTTTATGATCAGGGGTTGGCAGCCGACCAAGAATACCTCTACCGCTTTACCTTGACCGATGATGACCATATCGTAGAAGTTGGTGTATCATCTCCTGTAACACCTCGTTTTGATATCGATTTAGCCAACTTAGAAGTCACTGACGCATTGGACGCTTCGGGTGATAGCATCGCCCTCAACTGGCAGTGGCGCCAGCGCAAGGATCTCGGGTTTCACTTGCTCCTCCTGATCGAGCGCAAAGAGAGCGAAGCCGAAGACTTCTTCGAGGTTGCCAAGATCGATCCTGCAATTGGTTCCTTTCTCGATAATGGGCTGATTGAAGGCAGCAACTACCACTATCGCCTCACGATTCTTCGAGCTGAGGGCTTTGAACCGGGCTCGGCTCGCTGGCTCTCCTCGGCCGTGACCGTCCGGCGCAATTTTGTCTTCGAAACTTTGCAGGTCAACGATATCCGTAATGATCAGGGGGATGGTTTAGAACTCCGCTGGCGCTTCCGCCAACTCGACAGTCTGACCTCGCCGCTCTTGCATATCGAGCGTGTTGCATCAGATGGGTCCCTCTCCAAGGTCGCCGAGGTGGCCCCAGCGGATGAACGTTTCACTGAGACCGGACTGACCGAGAACCAACCCTACTGCTATCGCCTTACTCTTTTCGAAGCTGGCAAACCGGTCGCGATGCTGACCTCGGCCGAAGCCGTCCCGGTCTATACGGTATTCAACCCTGATCGCTTCAATGCATTGTTTCTTTTTGTCCTTTTCTGCAGTATCGTCCTCTGGTTGATCAACACTTCCAGACGTGGCAAAGACCTGTTCATCCGACGTATCGCAGGACTGAACGCAATCGAGGACGCCATAGGGCGTGCTACAGAGATGGGCCGCAAGATCCTCTACATCCCAGGGATCATGAGCATGGACGAAGTCCAAACCATCGCTTCACTGTCCATCCTGGGTTATGTCGCTCGTTATGCCGCCGACTATGACACCCTCTTCGAGGTCCCGAATAAAGATCCCATCACTTTTGCCGCGGCTCGTGAAACCGTGCGCGAGGCGTTCCTCACGGCCGGAAAATCCGATAAATACCGTGAGGACATGGTTACCTACATTACCTACGACCAATTCGCTTACACCGCCTCAGTCTGCGGTAAGATGGTCCGCGAAAGACCGGCGGCTAATTTCCTCATCGGCTCCTTCTATGCCGAATCCCTGCTCCTTGCCGAAACCGGGCAACTCACCGGTGCAATCCAGATCGCGGGCACGGCCGAGGTCCATCAATTGCCTTTCTTTGTCTGCGCTTGCGACTACACCCTGATCGGTGAAGAACTCTACGCGGCCAGTGCGTACATCTCCAAGGACCCCTTGATGGTCGGTTCGATAAAAGGGCAGGATTGGGTCAAGGCGATCCTCATTGGCGTGCTGCTCCTCGGAGTGATTCTTGAAACCGCGGGCGTCCACTGGTTGACCGCGTTCCTGCAGGCAAAATGAGAACCGTCCGGAGGGCGCGATGAATAAATACAAGTTTCCCCTCGTCCTGTGCTTCTTCTTCGGCACCATCCCCATCGTCGCCCATTTCGTCAACGTGGAATGGGTCACAGCGCCGAGCAAAGCTCTCAATGACACCTGGATGCCAATCATCTACGTTTTTGCCATCCTTCTCGGCATCGTCAATGTGGTTCAGAACTCGTGGACCAAGATCAAGCGGCGCGAACAGGGGTGGTTCTATGCAGTGGTCCTCCTGGCCGGCTTGTTCTCGATGGGCTTCTTCGGTTTTACTGGAGCTATCTGGGATACCTTCGGAGGGACCAATTTACGACCCGACGGCTCGGCCACTCCCTTCCACTGGATGGCAACACACATGTTCATCCCCTTGCAATCCACCATGTTCGCCCTGCTCTCCTTCTACGTCGCCTCTGCAGCCTACCGCGCCTTCCGCGCCCGCAACCTCTCGGCTACGCTGCTGCTCATCGCCGGAGTCTTCGTCATGCTGGGCAGGGTACCCTTCGGGGACATGATCTTCTCTTGGCTTCCCGGAGCGGAAAATACCTTCTCCGGCATCACCGAGTGGTTGATGGACTGTCCCAATGCCGCGGCGCAACGGGCTATCATGATCGGTGCGGCTCTCGGCGCGGCCTCGATGGCTTTGAAAGTATTGCTTGGGATCGAGCGGTCGTATATGGGCAAGGAACAGGAGGACTGAGCCATGAAAGCCCTGCTCGATCGGCTCGAGGACCTCGACCGCCGGTGGATCTATCTGATAGTCGGTGTGGGCGCCCTGCTTCCGCTGATCTATCCGTTGAACCTGCCCGTCACGATCACCCCTCCGGTCCGCAACATCTATGACTATATCGAAAAACTCGGTCCCGAAGATGCCGTCATCGTCTCCTTCGACTATGGCCCCTCGACCGGTCCCGAGAACGACCCCATGGCCGAAGCGGTGATGCGGCACATCCTGGCTCGCGGGATCAAGCTGGTGGTCATTGCTCTTTACCCCTTGGGCGGCGTGACCATGTCCCAACTCAGTTTGGACAGGGTTGCCAAAGAGTTCCCCGAACTCACCTATGGAAAAGACTACGTCAACCTCGGTTATAAATCGGGTGGTATCGCAGTGCTCAAAGCCATGGGTCAGGACCTGCATACCATCTTCCCTATGGACCTCGCCAAACGACCCATTGCAGACCTACCAATGATGCAAAAAATAAAGAGTTACAAAGATTTGAAACTTGCTGTTTCTATCGCGACCGGCATCATCGGCGAGTGGTGGGCCAACTTGGTCAATGCTCAGTACGGCCTACCCGTCGCCGTGGGTTGCACCGCGGTCTCTGCGCCCAAGTACTATGCCTACCTCCGTTCAGGAAACATGCTCGGCCTGATGGGCGGTCTCAAAGCCGCCTCCGAATATGAGAAACTCGTCATGGACGGCTACCCCGCACTCCGCCGCATCTACGAGCGACTCAACGGCCCGGGCGCGGGTGGTGGTTACACCGCGATTAAAGGTATGGACGTACAGTCCGTGGTGCATCTGATCATCATCGCATTCATCGTGCTCGGCAACCTGGCCTACTTCAGATCCAGGAAGCGTCCGCATCATTCGGAGGAGTGAGTCATGGATGATCTCGTCGGCGTGTGGGTCGCAGCACTGCTGACCCTGGGATTATTCAGCTTCCTCTACAAGGACAATCCCTACTTCCGCTTTACCGAAGCACTCTTCGCCGGCATTTCGCTGGGCTACTACATCGGTAATGAGTTGGGCAATACGTTGCGTCCCAATCTCCTCGAACCATTGCGGCAGGACTTCAGTGGGAACCTCCACTTGCTCATCCCCACGGCGATGGGGATATTACTCTATGCCCGTTATAAAAAATCCTTGGCTTGGTTGGGCAAATACTCGCTGGCCGCCTATGTCGGCTACTACGCGGGCTACAACATGATCCTCAAACTCCATGGCGAAGTCCTACCCCAAATCCAATCGACGATCCTGCCCTTGAACCAATTCTCGGCCAAATTCTTCCACACCGACCTTATTATTCTGATCGGGGTCCTCGCCGTATTAGTCTACTTTTTCTTCTCCAAAGAGGTAAAAGAAGGTGAACTCTCCTCGCAGGTGTTCGCAAAGGTCTCAGTGTTGGGTACCTGGTTCCTGATGGTTTCCTTCGGCGCTGCCTTTGGTTACACGGTCATGGCACGTATTTCCCTACTCATCGGACGTTTCAATTTCTTGCTCAACGACTGGATCTTGGGCACCTTTGCACGGTTCTGAGAGCAATGCCCCTCCTCGCGATCTTCCTAGGACTATTCGCGCTCTCCGGGAGTCCTGTACCCCTGAGCCTCGAGAGTCCTCCCTCCGAGACGACTCCACCAAAGCTGGTCAACGCGCTCGTGGCCAAGGTCGGCGACGAATATGTGACCGTGTTCGATGTCCACCTGGACGCTCTCCTCGAGCGTTTGAGGATTTCTCCAGCCCCCTTCGAGCTCGACGAGGTACGCACGCTCTCCGAGCAACAATTCCAAACGGTGTTGTCCAATCTGGTAGTCGAACGCCTGGTTCTGGCCGACGTACAGATCCTACAACTGGTCTCTGAGGAAGCAATCAACCACAAGCATGGTGCATCTCTTGCAACCTTCGAACGCGAGCGCCTCACCCTCGCGCACGTACAGCCTCTTCTCACCGCCCTCGGTCTGACCCCCTCCGAGCTGCTCGCACGCTTACGCGCCAAACTGATGGTACAAGAATACCTCGACCTCACCCTAGGACCCGAGTTAACCTCCAGAGAAGCAGAGCTGCGTCATCACTACCAAAAAAACCGCGGCATGTATGGAAATCGGAGTTTCGAGGAAGTACGTCCCTCTGTGCAGGCCGCTCTCGTGGCCGAAAAGCGCAAAACGAGATTGCAGACGTGGTTGGCTCGCTTGCGCGAACGCACCCCGGTAACTTTACTGTCACTCGATGTCCACCTCTCTACGAAACCTTAACTCTGCTGACCTGGATCAGGTCTGCCGGATAGAGGCTTCGGCAACCTCCACCCCGTGGAGTCGCGAGAGTTTCGAGGACGAATTGACCCAAACCGAAGCCTTCTGCAAAGGCCTGTTTGATGAAAGCGGAAGATTACTGGGCTTCTATTTCGCCCGCTTCCTCTACGACGAACTCCACCTGCTCGATATTGCAGTGGCGGTGCAGGACCTCCGAAAGGGTTTTGGCAGCACCATGCTGCTCGACCTCCTCGAGGTTGCAAAAACCCGGAAGGCAATTTCCCTGATCCTCGAGGTCCGGGCCTCGAACCGTCCTGCACAAGCCTTGTACACGAAATACGGTTTCCGTTCCGTACAACGGCGCCGCAGCTACTACCCCGACGGCGAGGATGCCATCGTAATGCTCCGTTTCCTGGCCATGGATTTAGTGGAGACGACTTTCAGTTAACCCGGTTAGGGACCGTACCTTCGCGATACCAGGTCAGGATGATGCGCAGGGCCTCCTCGGCCACTGCATTCTGAGCCTGTTCGGTGGAAGCACCAATGTGGTGGGTTACATAAATACCACGACAATTCGCGAGCGGCGAGGTAACTGCACCATTCTTCTGCTCCGGCTCGCCTTTAAATACATCCACGGCTGCCCGCAAACCCTTCTTCTCGACCGCGGCGAGCAGGGCTGCTTCATCGACCACATCATGTCTAGAGGTGTTGATGAAGAGCATCCCCGGCTTCATCCGATCGAACATGGCGGTGTTGAACAACCCCTTGGTCGTGGGTCCTGCAGGGAGGTGCACGGTGAGTGCGTCGGCGGCCACAACCACGGCCTCGACGCTTTTCAGCATTTCGACCCCCGGTTCGTTGACGGTCACAACGTCATAGGCACAGACCTTCATTCCAAAGGCCCTAGCCCTACGTGCAACTTCTTTGCCGATGTTCCCCATCCCAAGGATGCCGAGCGTCTTACCATACAGTCCCTCGGCTTTGGAATACTCTGCTTTGTTCCAGGTACCACTGCGGAAATCTGAAACATTGTCAGGGATACGGCGGTCGAGGGTAAGGAGTAACCCCATGGCCAACTCGGCCACTGCCACTGCGTTCTTACCCGGGCAATTGGACACTGCAACCCTGTGGGCCGTTGCAGCGTCAACCGCTATGGTGTTGTAGCCAGAACCTGCCCGGACGATTAGGGCCAATTTCGAGGCGGCCTCTATGGCGGCTGCGCTAACCTTGGTCGAACGGACCACGAGAACCTCTATGCCATCTACAGCAGTTGGGAGCTCGGCCTCGCCGAGTTTCGGTTGGAAAGAAACTTCCAATCCGGCTTCGCGCAAACGGCCCAGGAACCACTCAGGGACCTTGTCGGCAATGAGAACTTTCCTGCTCATGGGACCCCCTTTGTTGTGCATACGTCCTCGGGCCACTCAGCAGCCCTACTCGTTCTCTCATACCTGTGGGTAACCGAAAGGTCAATGTCCCTTCGCCTCAACGAACTGGTTATTTTACTATTATTACAATATGATAACCGTTTTGTTGCACGCGAAGCCCTTGAGCACTGCTCGTACTTAAGGTTTGAAATCGGCGGAGGTTCAGACCTCGTCGACTTCTTCGGGTAGGGGATGTTCACCGGGATCGGGGGGAGTCGGCAAATAGCCACCCAATTCTTCGTCGGGCACAGGAATCACACTTGGCAGGGGTTCTTCTTCATACGGCTGACCGTCCCGGGTGAAAACCGTGTCGTCGACGACCTTGATGCCGAGGTTGCGGTAATGTGCGACCCCGGTACCGGCAGGAATTAACCGGCCCATGATCACGTTCTCCTTCAACCCGGCGAGGTGATCGGTCTTTCCGGAAATGGCCGCTTCGGTGAAGACCTTGGTCGTTTCCTGGAAGGAGGCGGCCGAGAGGAAGCTCTCGGTGGACAGAGAAGCCTTGGTGATACCGAGCAGCATGGGCTCGGCGATGGCCGGACGCGATCCCGCGGCCATGATCTTCTCGTTCTCGGCGTCGAAAACCTGCTTCTCGGATTGCTCACCGACCAGGAAGGTGGTGTCGCCCGGGTCCATGATACGGACCTTGCGCATCATTTGGCGCACAATGGTCTCGATGTGCTTGTCGTGAATCTTGACGCCTTGAAGGCGATACACTTCTTGGACCTCGTTGACCAGGTACTTGGCCAACTCTTTGAGACCGAGGACGCGCAGGATGTCGTGCGGATTAGCCGCGCCGTCCATCAAGGGTTCTCCCGCACGCACGCGATCGCCCTCGTGCACGGCGATGTGCTTACCCTTAGGAATGAGGTATTCCTTGGGTTCGCCGATCTGGTCCTCTGGCGTGATGACGACCTTGCGCTTACCCTTGGTTTCCCTGCCGAAGGAGACGATACCGTCGATCTCGGTGATCACCGCGATCTCTTTGGGCTTACGGGCTTCGAACAACTCGGCGACCCGAGGCAAACCACCGGTGATGTCTTTGGTCTTGGCCGACTCGCGGGGCATCTTGGCAATGACGTCACCGGGACCCACTTCCTGCAGGTCTTTGACGTCGATGAGGGCCCCGACCGGGAGCTGGTACTTGACCGGGGTTTTCGTCCCCGGTTTGCAGAGCAGCTTGCCTTTTTCGTCCTGGAGAGAGATCGAGGGTCGGATGTCCTTGTTCTTGGGTTCGATGACCACCATGGTCGAAATACCGGTGGTCTCGTCGATCATCATCTTGACCGTCTCGGGGTCGAGGATGTCATTGAATTTTACCCGCCCGCCTACTTCTGTCAGGATCGGCGTCGTGAACGGATCCCATTCGGCCAGGACCTGTTTCTTGCCCACGACATCGCCTTCCTTGACCCGAAGCTTGGCGCCGTAGATGACCGAGTACCGTTCCTTGTCGCGATCGTGGTCGTCCGCCAGGATGATTTCACCGTTGCGGTTCATTACCACCAGTTCGCCGTTCTTATTGGTGATGGTCTTCATGCGCGAGAACTTGATCGTACCACCAATACGAGCTTCGAGGGTGCGCTGCTCCGCGGTCTTGGTTGCCGTACCGCCGACGTGGAAGGTACGCATGGTCAACTGGGTGCCCGGCTCGCCGATGGATTGCGCGGCGATGACGCCGATAGTCTCACCGATGTTGACCATACTGCCCCGAGCAAGGTCGCGGCCATAACACAGGGCACAGATACCCTTGCGCGCATTACAGGTAAGCACCGAACGGATCTTCACTTGATCGATGCCGGATTCGACGATGCGCTCGATCTCGGGCTCGTTGATCTCTTCGTTGGCCCGGACGATCACCTCGGAGGTGACGCTGTCGATGATGTCTTCGGCAGCGACCCTCCCGAGGATGCGGTCAGCCAGAGGTTCAATGACCTCGCCGCTCTCGATGAGCGCACTGACGGTGATGCCGTCGAGCGTGCCGCAATCGATCTCCGCGACCACCGCGTCCTGGGCCACGTCGACCAACCGGCGGGTCAGGTAACCGGAATTGGCGGTCTTGAGCGCGGTATCGGCCAGACCCTTGCGCGCGCCGTGGGTAGAAATGAAGTACTGCAACACGGTCAAGCCTTCGCGGAAATTGGCCGTGATCGGGTTCTCGATGATCTCACCCGAAGGTTTTGCCATCAGACCGCGCATGCCGGCAAGCTGTCGTATCTGCTGAGCACTACCTCTAGCCCCGCTATCGGACATCATGTACAGGGGGTTGAAGCTCGGAGACTTCACCTGACTGCCGTCTTTCAGGGTCACATTGTCGTACGCTATCTGCTCCATCATGGCTTTGGCCAGTTCGTCAGAGGTGCGCGACCACTTGTCGACGACGTTGTTGTACCGCTCGCTGTCAGTGAGCACACCGTCTCGATAGGAGGATTCGAACTTGCGCACTTCTTGGAGGGCTGCCTCGAGGAGTTCTTGTTTGTTCGAGGGTACGCGCATGTCGTGGATGCCGATGGAGATACCGGCCTTGGTGGCATACTCGTAACCCATGGTGCGCAGGCTGTCGGCCAGGAGGACCGTGGCTTTTGCGCCGCAGAAACGGTAGCTGTAATTGATCAGATCACCCAGATTCTTCTTCTTTTGCACCTGGTTGATCATCTCGAAGGGGATTCCCTCGGGGATGATCTCCCAGAACAGGATGCGCCCGGTGGTCGTCTCGACCATGGTACGCTCCATACGCACGAAAATACGAGCATGGAGGTCGATGGCGGACTGGTCGTAGGCGACGCGCACCTCGGAGGGAGAGGAGAAGCGCATGCCCTCGCCACGAGCACCGATGCGGTCTCTGGTCAGGTAGTAGATACCGAGGACGATGTCCTGGGTCGGAACGATAATGGGTTGGCCATTAGCCGGGCTGAGAATGTTGTTGGTCGAGAGCATGATCACCCGAGCCTCGACCTGGGCTTCGATCGAGAGGGGTACGTGCACTGCCATTTGGTCGCCGTCGAAGTCCGCATTGAAAGCCACACAGACCAGCGGGTGGAGCCGAATAGCCTTCCCCTCGACCAGGACCGGTTCGAAGGCCTGGATGCCGAGACGGTGCAAGGTCGGAGCACGGTTGAGCAGTACCGGGTGTTCCTTGATGACCTCTTCGAGGATGTCCCACACCTCGGGACGCTCTTTCTCGACCATCTTCTTGGCGCTCTTGAGCGTGGTGACATAACCGCGCTCTTCGAGTTTGTTGTAGATGAAAGGTTTGAACAACTCGAGGGCCATGATCTTGGGCAACCCGCACTGGTGCAAGCGGAGGTCAGGACCGACCACGATGACCGAGCGGCCGGAATAGTCAACGCGCTTGCCGAGGAGGTTCTGGCGAAAACGCCCCTGCTTGCCCTTGATCATGTCCGAGAGGGACTTGAGCGGACGCTTATTGGCGCCGGTGATAGTCTTGCCGCGGCGACCATTGTCGAACAGGGCGTCGACAGCCTCCTGTAACATCCTTTTCTCGTTACGGATGATGATCTCGGGTGCATTGAGTTCTTTGAGTCTCTTCAGCCGATTGTTGCGGTTAATCACCCGGCGGTAGAGGTCGTTGAGGTCCGAGGTCGCAAAACGTCCACCGTCGAGGGGAACCAGCGGGCGGAGATCCGGCGGGATCACCGGAATCACGTCCAGGATCATCCACTCGGGCCGATTGCCCGAACCGCGGAACGATTCCATGACCTTGAGCCGTTTGGCTATCTTCTTGCGTTTCGCCTCGGACGTGGTCTCGGCGAGTTGGGCTCGGAGCGACACGGCCTGTTCCTCGACATCGATCTTCTGGAGCAGTTCTTTGATCGCCTCTGCTCCCATACCGGCGGTGAAGCCGGCTCCGAATTCCTCGAGCGCCTCGTTATATTTCTGCTCGCTCAGCAGTTGGCCCTCTTCGAGAGGTGTGTCGCCGGGATCGGTGACCACATAACTCTCACAGTAAAGGACCTTTTCCAGATCCTTGAGGCTCATGTCGAGCATGTTACCCAATCTGCTCGGCAGACTCTTGAGGAACCAAATGTGCGCCACGGGAGTGGCCAAGTTGATGTGGCCCATGCGCTCACGGCGAACCTTGGACTGGATGACCTCAACGCCGCACTTCTCGCACACGATGCCGCGATGCTTCATGCGCTTGTACTTGCCGCAGTTGCAGGCATAGTCCTCGACCGGGCCGAAGATCTTCGCGCAGAACAGACCGTCGCGTTCCGGTTTGAAGGTGCGGTAGTTGATCGTCTCGGGCTTCTTGACCTCGCCGTGGGACCACTCGCGGATCTTCTCCGGGGAGGCCAGACCGACGCGGATGGCATCGAAGCTGTGCGGTGACTTGACCTTATCGAACAGGCTGAACAGATCGGTAACCACTGTCTCCTCCTGATCCCGCCGGGAATTAGTGACTGGGGTTGGTCTCGATCAGATCCACGTCGAGGGCGAGGCTCTTGAGTTCCTTGACCAAGACGTTGAAAGATTCCGGCAGACCGATGGTGGTATTTGTCTCTCCCTTGACGATAGTCTCGTACATCTTGGTCCTACCATAGATGTCATCGGACTTGACCGTCAGGAACTCCTGCAGGGTGTAAGCCGCGCCATAGGCCTCGAGGGCCCACACTTCCATTTCGCCGAGACGCTGACCGCCAAATTGGGCCTTACCACCGAGCGGTTGCTGGGTGACCAGCGAATAGGGTCCGATGGAACGAGCATGGATCTTGTCGTCCACCAGGTGATGCAACTTGAGCATATAGATGATCCCGACCGTGACCGGGAAATGGAACAGCTCCCCGGTCCGACCGTCGCGCAGCCTGGTTTGGCCGCTGTCCGGCAATCCGCTGGTCTTGAGCAGATCGAAAATCTGCTCTTCCTTGGCACCGTCAAAGACCGGCGTGGCCATGTGGACGCCTCCGGCGGCGAGCTTACGGCACAACGCGCGCACGGTCTCGTCATCGGCGGCCTTGATTTCCTTGAGCAGCTTGGCATCTCCCTCGTAGACCTTCAACAAGAACTTCTTCAACTTGTCCGGCGAATAGTTCTCGTCGATGAAACGCTGGATCTGCTGGCCGAGCCCATACGCCGCCCAACCGAGATGGGTTTCGAGGATCTGACCGACGTTCATTCGGGAGGGTACACCGAGGGGGTTGAGGACGAGATCCAGGGGAGTGCCATCTTCCATGAAGGGCAAGCTCTCCTCGGGCAGGATCATCGACACGACTCCCTTGTTGCCGTGCCGACCGGCCATTTTATCTCCGACCTGCAACTTGCGTTTGGTCGCGACGTAGACCTTGACCATCTTGATGACCCCTGGCGGCAACTCGTCGCCGCGCTGCAAGCGGTCGATCTTCTCGTTAAAGTCGGTGCGTACCCCATTAACGCTCTCGTTCATGCGGATCAGGATGCGATTGATCTTCTCCTCGATGTCGACTCCGTCCTCGAGGGTGATCTGATAGAAGCGGGAGGGAGAGATGCGTTGAAGGGTCTTGGCGTCGAGCTTGACTCCGGCCTCGAGCAGAACCTCCCCGGTATCTTCGTCGATGATCCGCGAGGCCGTGGTCTGACCGACCAGCAAACCGCGAATGCGGTCATACGCCCCTTCCTTGATGATGCGGATCTCGTCCTCCATATCGTTCATGTACTTTTGGATCTCTAGCTCCTCGATCTCTCGGGTGCGGGCATCCTTCTCCACTCCTTCCCGCGAGTAGATCACGGTATCGATGATCGTGCCCGCCACACCCGGAGGAACCCGGAGCGAGGTGTCGCGGACATCGCCCGCCTTCTCGCCGAAGATGGCCCGGAGCAATTTTTCCTCGGGTGAGAGCTGGGTCTCGCCCTTGGGAGTGATCTTGCACACCAGGATGTCCCCGGGTTTGACCTCGGCGCCGATCCGAACAATACCGGTTTCATCGACATCGCGCATGGCCTCGTCGCCGACATTGGGGATGTCGCGGGTGATTTCCTCCTTGCCGAGCTTGGTGTCGCGGGCCAGACACTCGAATTCCTCGATGTGGATCGAGGTGAAAATGTCGCGCTTGGTGATGCGCTCGCTCATGAGAATGGAATCTTCGAAATTGTACCCGCCCCAGGGCATGAAGGCGACCAGGACGTTGCGGCCGAGGGCCAACTCCCCGGTATCGGTGCCGGGACCATCGGCGATGATATCCCCCTTCTTGACCGCGTCGCCTTTCTTCACGATGGGCTTCTGGTTGATGCAGGTATTCTGATTTGAACGTTTGTATTTCAATAGATTATAAATATGTACCCCAGGCCCTTCATTCTCGGAACTGGTCGCGCGGATGACGATGCGCGTGGCATCGACGGATTCCACCACTCCGTCTTCGGTAGCCACAACGGTCACGCCGCTATCTTGGACGACCTTGCGCTCGACCCCGGTGCCGACCAGCGGGGCGCTGGTCGAGAGCAGGGGTACGGCCTGACGTTGCATGTTCGACCCCATCAGGGCCCTGTTGGCATCGTCGTTCTCGAGGAAGGGGATGAGCGAAGCCGCAATACTGACGAGTTGGTTGGGAGAGACGTCCATCAGACTGATCTCGTCCGGCCGGGGCATGATGAAGTCGCCCCTACGGCGAGCGGAGATGTATTCATCGACGAACTTGCCGTCTTTGTCCACCTCGGCATTAGCCTGGGCGATGATGTGTTTTTCCTCGTCGAGGGCGGTGTAGAACTTGACCTCGTCGGTGAGTCGTCCGTTCTCGACAGTCCGGTAGGGGGTCTCGATGAAACCGTAGTCATTGACCCTGGCATAGCTCGAGAGCGAGGCGATGAGGCCGATGTTCGGACCTTCAGGGGTTTCGATAGGGCACACTCGGCCGTAATGGGTGGAATGCACATCGCGGACTTCGAAACCCGCTCGTTCGCGGGTCATACCACCGGGACCGAGGGCGCTCAGTCGGCGCTTGTGGGTGATCTCGGAGAGCGGATTTGTCTGGTCCATGAACTGGGAGAGTTGGCTGCTGCCAAAGAACTCCTTGACCACTGCCTGCACCGGCTTGGCATTGACCAACTCGTGGGGCATCAGGGTATCGACCTCCTGGAGGGTCATCCGCTCCTTGATCGCCCGTTCCATCCTCACCAGACCGATGCGATAGTGGTTCTCCACCAACTCGCCGACCGAACGCACGCGGCGGTTGCCGAGGTGGTCGATATCGTCGATGTCGTGCTTGCCGTCCTTGAGCTCTAGCAAGTACTTGAGCACGGCAAGGATGTCGTCCTTGCGCAGGATCTGCAACTCCAGAGGGACATCCTCGAAGCCGAACTTGTGGTTGAGCTTGAGACGGCCGACCTTCGAGAGGTCATAGCGCTCGGGGTTGAAACACAGGTTTTCGAGATAATGCCTGGCCATATCCATGGTCGGGGGCTCGCCCGGTCGCATCCGCTTGTAGATGTCCATCACCGCTTCTGCCGTGGTGGAAACCTTGTCGATGAGCAAGGTGTCCCGGAAGGACGAGCTGATGTTGTAATTGTCGATGTAGAAAACGTCGAACTCGCGGATCCCCCGTTGCCTGAGTTCTTCGATCTTGGCCTCGGTGAGTTCCTCGTTGCACTGGACCACGACCTCGCCCGTGCTCTCGTCGACCACATCGTAGGCGACGACTTGACCGATCACGGTTTCAGGCAGCACCGGGATGTACTCGAGGCCAGCTTCCAGGAGCCGGGGGATCGAGGTCTTGCGGGTGAACTTCTTTCCCTTCTTGAAGAGGACCTTGCCGCTGGCCTGATCGACGATATCGATCTGATTGGTCTGACCTTCGAGCAAGTCCGGGACAATGCTCTTACGCAGGGTACCGTCATCCTCGAGGACGACGTGCTCCGAGAGATAGAAGAAGTTGAGCAACTCTTCCTCGGAATAACCGAGCGCCTTGAGAAAAATGGTTGCAGGGAACTTGCGCCGGCGATCGATGCGGACATGGACGATGTCTTTGTGGTCGAACTCGAAATCGATCCACGAACCGCGATACGGAATAATCCTGGCGTTGTAGAGTTGCTTGCCACTGCTGTGCGACTTGCCCTTGTCGTGATCGAAGAAGACGCCCGGGGAGCGGTGCAGTTGGCTGACGACGACTCGTTCGGTACCGTTGACGATGAAGGTCCCGGTCTCGGTCATGATCGGGATCTCACCGAAGTAGATCTCCTGTTCCTTGACGTCGCGGATGCTCTGCGCTCCGGTGTCTTCGTTGATATCCCAGACCACCAACCGGATGACGACCTTCAGCGGAGCAGCGAACGTCATGCCGCGCTTGAGGGATTCCGCCACATCGTACTTGGGTTTGTCCAAACTGTACGATACGAACTCCAGGGAGGAGGTCTTGTTGAAGTCCCGGATCGGGAAAACGCTATGGAAGACGCGCTGCAACCCGATGTTCTCGCGCTCTTCCGGGCGCTTGTCGAGTTGCAGGAAATCGGCATAGCTCTTCTTCTGGATCTCGATCAGGTTGGGCGTCTCCATGATCGGCTTGATACGGCCGAAATTCTTACGAATCCTGCTATTGTTC